>OGZV01000067.1_pt1 | contig 98150 bp, 105 predicted proteins | sample 1576861 | NCBI WGS metagenome assembly OGZV01 (sample SAMEA3541501, study PRJEB24748) | human gut metagenome | biome: human gut; feature: human-associated habitat; material: faeces | place: China | collected 2012
CGGGACTAGTTCAGGTAATCCTGCGCCAGCATCGGTAAATCGAGCAGCCATTCTCCCGGATAATCCACGATTTCCAGATACAGAGTAGAAGTGTCTTTGAAATGACGCAGCAGAGAATCGTTAGAGCGATAGCGCAGCGCGAGGCGAATTTCGCTCACCCCACGGGTCGGCGTCGGCCAGGCCGGCGGCTGGCCATAAAGCTGCGCCAGGCCTTCATCATAGGTAAAACGCGGAATGCCGAAATCACGCTGCGGAACCCGCTTCACGCCCAACAGGCGTTCTTCGCGCGCCGCGCTCAGCAGCGGCAGTCGCGCTCCGGCGTGGATATTCAGCAGTTGATTAACCATCGCGGTGATAAAAGCCGTTTTGCCGCTGCGGCTGAGTCCGGTCACGGCAAGACGTAAATGCCGGTCAACCCCACGGTTGACCAGCGCATTGAATTCAGTTTTGAGTCGCTTCATCGCCAGTCCGTTATGCCCAGAAGGAATGTCGTTTAATGATAAGCTATTTAGATGGGGATAATCAGGGCCAATATAAAGCGCGCCGGTATTCCTCCCCCTGAGGAATTATTTCATGCCGCGGGCAAAACGATTGGCCAGCCGACTGAGCAGCGGCTCAAGCGCTACCGCCAGCAACATTTTCAGCGGCCGACGCGCCACCGATTTCACCGCCCAACCGGCAACGCCAGCCGGGCCGTATCGCAGCGCGGTCAGTAGCACCAGCTTACCGGCGATCTTAAGACCCGGTTTCACTTTTTGCCCTGCCTGTTGCCATTTCATATTCATGCGTTGCCTCGTTGGTTACATGGAAAAATTTTACAGCTGACGAAAACGGCTGCGCAGCGTAAAGGTATCGGAGGTGATATAACGCTCCATATCACGCAGGCGCTGTTCGCCGGAAGCCAGTTCGGCATCCACGGCGGCCAGTAAATCGCCATTGCTCGGCCCTTTCTCGCCGTACAGTTCGCTATCCGGTATCGGATCCAGCGCGAAAGTCAGAATGATGTAGGCCACCAGCACAAAAAAGAACAGGCCAAAAATCATCGCCAGTACGGTTATCAGACGCACCAGCTTCACCGGCACATCCAGGTGCTGCGCGATACCGGCGCAGACCCCCTTCACCATTCCGCGCTGCGGGATACGCCACAGTTTTTTATTAAAGTCCAATCCGGCCATTATTTGTCTCTCCAGTTCGGATGTTCCGCGTCAAGGATCGCTTCCAGCGCCTGAATGCGTTCGCGCATCCGTTTCGCGTCATCGGTCAGCTGCAGCAGGCGCTGCTGTTCGTTCTGGGTTAACGCCCCGTCCGCCGAGCGATTGTTGTAGTGCAGCCATAACCAGACCGGCAACACGAACAGCACAAACAGCGTGAGCGGGATGGCAAGAAAAAGCATGCTCATGTGTACTCCTTACAGGTGGTGAGCCGCGGCGCAACACCGCGCCGCGCAATATGCATTACTGGTTATTCTGATTCATTTTGGCTTTCAGCGCTGCCAGTTGCTCGCTGATTTCATCATCCGCTTTCAGTTCGGCAAACTGCTGATCCAGCGATTGTTGTTTGCCAAAACGATGGCTCTCCGCCTCGGCTTCCATTTGGTCAATACGGCGTTCGAAAGACTCAAAACGCGCCATCGCTTCATCCATTTTACCGCTATCCAGCTGGCGGCGAACATCACGCGAAGAGCTGGCCGCCTGATGGCGCAGCATCAGCGCCTGCTGACGAGCGCGGGTTTCGCTGAGCTTATTCTCCAGCTCGCCAATCTCTTTTTTCATTCGCGCCAGGGTTTCATCCACCAGTTGCGCTTCGTGTTCCAGGCTGCCGATAAGGTCGGTCAGCTTCTGTTTTTCGATCAGCGCCGCACGCGCCAGATCTTCTTTCTCTTTACGCAGGGCCAGCTCGGCCTTTTCTTGCCATTCCACCTGCTGCGCCTGCGCCTGTTCGATACGGCGGGTCAGCTGTTTCTTTTCCGCCAGCGCGCGGGCGGAGGTAGAACGCACTTCAACCAGCGTGTCTTCCATCTCCTGAATCATCAGACGGACCAGCTTCTGCGGATCCTCCGCTTTCTCCAGCAGAGAGTTGATGTTGGCGTTCACGATGTCGGCAAAGCGAGAAAAAATACCCATAATTTCAATCCTCATAGTTCTGATAGCAGGCAGCGGCCTGTGTAGTAGTTAATACAAATGGCGTGCCAACTTTTTATCTTATTGATTTTAAACAAGGTGGTTGAGATATGGCCGCCTGCTTGCTACAGTGAGTTGGCGAATCACACTACTTAATGGCGAAATTCATCATGGCGGAATACAAGGATAACCTGCTGGGCGAGGCTAACAGCTTTCTGGAGGTGCTCGAACAGGTCTCGCAGCTGGCGCCGCTGGATAAACCGGTGCTGGTGATCGGCGAGCGCGGGACCGGCAAAGAGCTCATTGCCAACCGACTGCACTTTCTCTCTTCGCGCTGGCAGGGACCGTTTATTTCGCTGAATTGCGCGGCGCTGAATGAAAACCTTCTCGATTCCGAATTGTTTGGTCATGAAGCCGGCGCCTTTACCGGCGCCAGCAAACGGCATCCGGGGCGCTTTGAACGTGCCGACGGCGGCACGCTGTTTCTCGATGAGCTGGCCACCGCTCCGATGCTGGTGCAGGAAAAATTGCTGCGGGTAATTGAATACGGCGAGCTCGAACGCGTCGGCGGGAGTCAGCCGCTGCAGGTTAACGTACGGCTGGTGTGCGCCACCAACGCCGATCTGCCCAAAATGGTCGAGGAAGGTCATTTCCGCGCCGACCTGCTCGACCGGCTGGCGTTTGATGTCGTGCAACTACCGCCATTGCGCGAGCGCCAGAGCGACATCATGCTGCTTGCCAACCAGTTTGCCATTCAGATGTGCCGCGAACTGGGGCTTCCTCTGTTTCCAGGCTTTAGCGAGCGAGCCGTCGACACGCTGCTCGCATACCGCTGGCCGGGCAATATTCGTGAGCTGAAAAACGTGGTTGAACGTTCGGTTTACCGCCATGGCAGCAGTGATAGCGAGCTGGATAATATCATTATCAACCCATTTAACAGCGCGACGCCTGCGCCTGCACCGGTCGTTGAACATGCGCTTCCCGCGTTGCCACTGGACCTGCGGGCCTTTCAACTGGAACAAGAAAAAAGCCTGCTGCAGTTGAGCCTGCAGCAGGCGAAGTACAATCAAAAGCAGTCAGCGGAGCTACTGGGGCTAACCTACCACCAGCTACGCGCCTTGTTGAAGAAGCATCAGCTATGAGCGGCGCGCGGCAGCATCATCGCGCTCACCACCATTGAGCCTAAACACAGCGCGGCGTTAAACCACAACGCGTATTGCGAGGCGCTGGCCATTCCCAACGGCAGGAACAGCGCGAAAAGTGACGCCGTCACGGCAATACCCATCGCGCCGCCAAGCGAACTTCCCATCTTATAAACCCCTGATGCGACGCCGATCTTGTTCTCCGGCGCATTGGCGACGGCGGTATCGGTCGAAGGCGTGGCGTAACAGCCGAGCCCGAGGCCAAACAGAATATTGCTGAAGAAGACGGTCCCGATATACAGCGACTTATCAAGGAAGGTACAGGAGATCAGCAAAATGCCGATGGCGGTAAAGACCGGCCCGGTCATCATCGGCAACCGCGCGCCGTAGCGCTGGAGCAACTTTTCCCCAACGCGAATCATCGCCAGTACCGTCACCAGATATCCCAGCGTCATCATGCCGGTTTCCAGCGGGGTAAGATGATGCCCCTGCTGCAGCCAGATGCTGGTGATCATCATGGTGCCGATAGCGCCATTAAGCATGAAGTTCGACAGCACCGCCGCGCCGTAGGCCCGGTTGCGAAATAAAGCGAAGTCGATCAGCGCCGCTTCACCTTTACGCAAACCGCTACGGATAAACAAACCACCCGTAATTACCGCGCCGCCCAGCATCGACAGCGATAAGCCACTGCTCCAGCCCCATTGATGGCCCTTGCTGATAAACAGATTAAGCAGCACCAGCGACGCGATCAGGCTTAATAATCCGCCCACATCCAGCTTATGCCGATCGGCGCTGGCGCTTCGACTCTCCGGCGTGCCGCGCAGCAGCAGCAACGCCAGCAGAGCCACCGCAATCGAGAACACGAAGATCCACCGCCAGCCAAGACCGGTGGCAATCGCGCCGCCGACAAACGAGCAAAGCCCGCTGCCGCCCCAGGAACCAATGACCCAGAAACTCACCGCCCGCTGCCGCGCCCTACCTTCATACCAGGTTTTAATCAGCGCCAGCGTCGCCGGCATAATGCAGGCCGCCGAAAGCCCTTGCAGGATACGACCGGTGATAAACAGACCCGGCCCCTGCGACGCCGCCAGAAACGCGCTGCCGATAATACTCAACGCCAGGCCGAGATAGGTCATCCGCACCCTGCCGAATTTATCCGCCAGCCCGCCGCTGGCCACCACAAAACAGCCGCTAAATAAGGCGCTGAGACTCACCGCCAGGGTTAGCGTCTCCAGTGAAATATCGAGGCTGCTTTTCATCGCCGGAACAACATTGATAACCGATTGCGCAAACAGCCAGAACGTCAGCACGCTGAGCACAATACCCGCCAGCAGGCGATCGCTACCGACGATACGAGATTCGCTTAACGATACAGAACTCATAATCGGGTCCCCCCGTCGCGATAAGTTAACGCAGATAGCGTTCCGTCAGGCCGCACCACAGCGCTGCGCCGGTAAGCAGGATTTGATCGTTAAAATCGTATCCCGGGTTATGCACCATGCAGCGGTCGGCTTCATCACCTGCGCCGATTGTGAAGTAGCAGCCTTTGGGATTGCTCTCCAGCATGAAGGCGAAATCTTCGCTACCCATGAATGGATTCACGGTACCAACCTGTTCTTTGCCAAACAGCGAGGTCGCTACTTCACGGACCAGCTCATTAGCCGCCGGATCGTTACGTAAAACCGGGCTGCCGTTGACGTGGGTTAAGGTAGCGCTGGCGTTAAAACTTTCCGCCTGAGCGACCGCAATATCGTGAATGCGCTGCAGCACCGTTTCGCGCACCTGCTGGTTAAGGGTACGGACCGTCAGCTTCATCAACACTTTATCGTTGATGATGTTCGGCGCGTGACCAGCCTGAATGCTGCCGACGGTGACTACCGCAGGTTCAAATGGCGTGATGTTGCGTGAAACGATCGATTGCAGCGCGAGGGTAATGTGGCAGGCAACCAGCGTCGCATCCACGGTATGTTCCGGTACCGCGCCATGGCCGCCAACGCCCTTCACTTCGATATGCAGCGTATCGGAAGAGGCCATCATCGCGCCGTCGCGCAGGCCGATTTTGCCCAGTTTCTGGCCCGGCATGTTATGCAGGCCAAAGATGGCATCGCAGGGGAATTTTGTGAACAGGCCATCTTCGACCATCACCCGTCCGCCGTACAGCAGCTCTTCTGCCGGTTGGAAAATTAACTGCAGCGTACCGTTAAACTGACGCGTGCGCGCCAGATATTCCGCCGCATACAGCAGCGTGGTGGTGTGACCGTCATGGCCGCAGCCGTGAAAACGCCCGTCGACCTGGCTTGCCCATGCTTTACCGCTCATTTCCTGCATCGGCAGCGCATCCATATCCGCGCGTAGACCCAGACGTTTTTCGCCGCTGCCGACTTTCAGTGTCCCGACCACGCCGGTACCGGCGAGGCCGCGATGCACTTCATACCCCCACTCAGCAAGCAGCCTGGCGACTTCATCGCTGGTTTTATGTTCTTCAAAGCCAATCTCGGGCTGTTGGTGGAAGCGGCGACGTAACGCCACAAACTGCGCTTCATTAACTTGCAAAGATTCAATCAATGGATGTGTCATTTTTATTATTCCTGTGTTGTGTTTGCACGACACTTTCGAGTTTATGCGCCCCACCCGGCTTTAAAATGCGCTTTTTTGTTTTATATTGACGAATTATCAATGACTGTTTTCTATACAATTCTGTTATGACAAAAAACACCCTGTTATTTTTTGTCTTTTAAGGAGCGGCGCATGGAACACCATCTCGGCGATTTCAGCCTAACGGTGCGCGATATTCGCCACCTCAGCCCGCCGGAAAGCGACGGATTAACGCTGCTGTGGCTACTGGAAGGCAGCGCGCGGTTGCAACTCGGCGAAGCGCCGCAACCGATGCGGGTTGATGAACTGGCGATCGTTAACCGCCGCCAGCGCTGGCAGATTACCGGCGAAGAGGCCAATGCGGTCATGATCCTCAACCTTGCCGCTGGTTGGCTCACCCGCCTTGATAGCGATTTTTTTGCCTGTGATTTTCGGGTTAACGGCGAAAACATGGATGCGGCAGATAACCTGCGCCAGCTGATGCGCCAGTTGCTGGTAGCCGGGCTGGTTAATCATCAGTCGCGTTACCGCTTAGAGGCCAACCGCTGGCTCAGCGAAATCGCCCTGCTGCTGGCGACCCGCTTTACGCAGCCCATCGTACCCAGCCTGCGCCGCGGCGCCGAAAACTGGAGCCGACGAATTATCAACGTAGTAGCGCGCATTGAAGCCAACTATCAGCGGCGGATCTCGCTGCAGGAAGTGGCCGCCGCTGAGTTTGTCTCGGAGGCCTGGCTTTCCCGCCTGTTTCATAAAGAGGTCGGCGTCAGCTTCGTGCAGTACATTACCGCCCTGCGTCTCGGCAAAGCCGCCGAGCAACTGCTGGCCACCCGCCGCTCGGTTCAGCAGGTGGCGCAGGACAACGGTTTCGCCAGTGCCCGCATTATGAGCGATCTGTTTAAGCGCCAGCATGGCGTCACACCGCGGCAATTTCGCCAACAGCAGCCGCAGCCCGCCGTCCGCCCACGAGTCAGCGCCAGCGAAGTCTGGCATCCGGTCGCGGTTGAGCGACTTTACGCCCGCCTGAATGAGGCGGAAAAAAACAGCGATAATACGCCGCCGCTGCTGCTCAACCCGCGTCAGACCAGGCTGGTGGATATCCGCCAGTTGCCAGCGCGCGCGCCGTTATTGCGCCATACCCGTACGATCGTCACCGTTCGCGAACTTGATGATTTACTCCGCGAAGATGTCCGCCGCGAGCTGGAGCAACTGCAGCAGACGCTACCCGTCTACGGCATTGATATTCACGATCCGTTTCTCAGTAGCCGCCTGTTTGGCGAAGGCTGGGACGACCCGACGCTCGCGGGTTATGCCTGTTGGTACAATCTTCAGCAGCTGTTTAGCTGGCTGGCGCAGAAAGGCTGGACGGTGCTACTCCACACCGGTTTAACCACCCGCTGCGATTTACTACAGCGTTTTCTGCAACTTGCCGCCAATCACTTTTCACCCACGACGCTTGCGAGCTGGCGTTTTGTCTGGCACTGGTCGCCGCAGGCCAGTGAAGCGGCGCGACAGCAGGCCTGGCGACAACAGCGCGAAGTGCTCGCGTCCACCTTGCAACAACCGCAAATGGGGATCTGGCATCGTTTCCCGCAAAGCGATATTGCCGACGATCCGCTACTGCATTCCCCGCTGCTCAGCGAAGCCGATTTTCTCGCCTGTCAGGCGGATGCTAATGAACTGCTTGACCTGGCGCAGGCCGATAGCAGCAAGCTGGCCGCCAGTGAAAGCTATCCACGACAGAAATTACGCCAAATACATAATGCCCTACGGCAACGGCAGCTCTCGTTGCCGCTGTGGCTGCTATCGTGGAATACGTTGACCGGCGATACCCGCGATACCAACGGACGTTTTTTCCGCGGCGCGCTATTGATGGATAACCTGCTGGGCATTGCCGAACAGGTGTGGCTGGCCGGCTTCTGGCTTAATTCCGGGCTGCAGGGGGAGGCGCGGGACAACGGTAAACTTGACACCTCCAGCCTGGCGCTGCATTACCTGCATGGTCTGCCGCGCCCGGTTTACTGGGTATTATGGCTGTGGCGGCGTCTGCGCGGCGAAGTCTTAATCAATGACAAAAACCTGTTGTTATTGCGCCATAACGGACACTACCAGTTGCTGCTGCGCAATACGGTGATTTTCAACCCCTGGCTGTCGAGCGAAGAGGCCTTTACTCAGCGGTTTCGCCAGCCTTATACCCTGCGGCTTGAAGGGCTGGAGGGACGCTGGCGCATCAAACAGCATCTGTTCGATCAACATCACGGCGCGCTATTTCCGCTGTTTGAGGCATTCCGCAGCCGCAGCGGCCCGGACGAAGAAGATTATCGCTGGCTCCAGCACCACGCCCGCCCGGCGCTGAGCGTGCATGAGGAACTGATGGATGATGGCTGGCTTCGGGTGGATTCACTGCAGAGCAATGCGCTGGCATTATATGAATTCACACCGCTGGATGATTGAAGCGTGACAACGTCACTATCATTTCATGTATGAAAACGCGAGGAGTTAATAATATGTAACTGGTAAGATGTCTTAATGTGAATTATCATCGGCGGCAATTATATTCAATGGACTGAAAATTCACGTGATTCCGGTTAATTCTCATACGCTAACCCGCTATGCCGCCCATGCCAGTTTGATCCACACCATGAAAAATCATCATGCCCCAGCCCTCTCTTTAATGATGATTTTCTCGGATCTCTGCGTGCGCTCCACGCGCGATGCTTACAGCGAACAAGGATGGGAAATATCAGAACGTAAAAGCGGACTGGTGCTGCGTACCTTTGTCGCTATCCATCGCGACGGCGGAGAACTGGAGATCACGCCAAAGGATTATATCGCCCGCTATAATCAACTCCTTCCGCTCTGATCCCGCAATTCACACCTCCCCTCTACAGAACGCATACAGATGGCTAACTGGAGAAATCGGCAATAAAAAGATACCATGTTTCTTAATACTGGTTTATTTCCGACACTATTTTGACCAACTGGCTGGACAACATGCGCTGCCGGTGACCGCATTATCCCCCTCGATGTCGTAAAGGTGGTGGTAAATGTCATTTAATATTAATAAGATAGAGCTCTGCTCTATGATCAAAAAGAAAATATGCGCCTGAAATTGTCCTCTCTTTTAGCGGCAGCCTCGATGCTGTGCGGGCAGGCTTTTGCCGCACCGGCCCCGGCTCTGCCGGCTAATGCCGATATCCGCGATAGCGGGTTTGTCTATTGCGTCAGCGGGCAGGTAAATACCTTTAACCCGCAAAAAGTCAGCAGCGGCCTGATTGTCGACACCCTCGCCGCCCAGATCTACGATCGCCTGCTCGACGTCGACCCTTATACCTATCGTCTGGTGCCTGAACTGGCGGAAAGCTGGGAAGTGCTTGATAACGGCGCCACCTACCGCTTCCACCTGCGCGATAAGGTCCAGTTCCAGACTACCGACTGGTTTAAACCGACCCGCGCTTTTAACGCTGATGATGTCATCTTCACCTTCGGGCGCATCTTTAATCGCGACGACCCGTGGCACAGCGTCAACGGCAGTAGCTTCCCCTATTTCGATAGCCTGCAGTTCGCCGACACCGTAGAAAGCGTTCGTAAGCTGGATAACCATACCGTCGAGTTTCGCTTGAAACGCCCGGATGCCTCATTCCTGTGGCACCTGGCAACACACTATGCTTCAGTCATGTCGGCGGAGTATGCCGCGCAGCTGACCAAAAGCGACCGCGAAGAACAACTCGACCGCCAGCCCGTCGGTACCGGCCCGTTTAAATTGGAAGAGTATCGCACCGGGCAGTATATCCGCCTGCAGCGCCACGCGGCCTACTGGCGCGGCAAACCCTTGATGCCGCAGGTGGTGGTGGATCTCGGTTCCGGCGGCACCGGCCGTCTGTCAAAACTGCTAACCGGCGAATGCGACGTGCTGGCCTGGCCCGCCGCCAGCCAGCTCACCATCCTGCGCGACGATCCGCGCCTGCGTCTGACGCTGCGCCCGGGTATGAATATCGCCTGGCTGGCTTTTAACACCGCTAAACCGCCGCTGGATAATCCGGAAGTTCGCCACGCGCTGGCGCTGGCGATCAACAACCAGCGTCTGATGCAATCGATCTACTACGGCACCGCGGAAACCGCGGCCTCAATGCTACCACGCGCCTCGTGGGCTTATGATAACGACGCTAAAATTACCGAATACAACCCCGCGGAGGCGCGCCGTCGCCTGCAGACGCTGGGTCTCAGTAATCTCACGCTAAAATTGTGGGTGCCGACCAGTTCCCAGGCGTGGAACCCCAGCCCATTGAAAACCGCCGAGCTGATACAGGCGGATATGGCGCAGGTGGGTGTCAAAGTGATTATTATTCCTGTAGAAGGTCGTTTCCAGGAGGCGCGATTGATGGACATGAGCCACGATTTAACGCTTTCCGGCTGGGCCACCGACAGTAATGACCCGGATAGCTTCTTCCGCCCGCTGTTAAGCTGCGCGGCGATTGGTTCTCAGACCAACCTCGCCCACTGGTGCAACCGCGAGTTTGACGAGGTATTACAAAAAGCGCTGATTTCACAACAGCTGGCGTCGCGTATCGAAGCCTACAAAGAGGCGCAGCATATTCTCGCCCGCGATCTCCCGGTGCTGCCGCTGGCCTCTTCGCTGCGTCTGCAGGCTTATCGCTATGATATGAAAGGACTGGTGCTGAGTCCGTTTGGCAACGCCTCCTTCGCAGGCGTGTCGCGCGAAAAAGAAGAGGTGAAAAAACCATGATTATTTTTACCCTGCGCCGCCTGCTGTTGTTACTTGTGACGCTGTTTTTCCTCACCTTTATCGGCTTTAGCCTCAGCTACTTTACGCCGCACGCGCCGCTGCAGGGCGCATCGCTATGGAATGCCTGGCTGTTCTGGTTCAAAGGGGTTCTGCACTGGGACTTTGGCGTCTCCAGCATCAACGGCCAGCTGATTTCCGAACAGCTGAAGGTGGTCTTCCCTGCCACGATGGAACTGTGCATTCTGGCGTTTGGTTTTGCGCTGCTGGTCGGCATTCCCGTGGGGATGATTGCCGGAATTATGCGTAATAAATGGCCGGACACGCTCATTAGCGCCCTGGCGCTGGTGGGGTTCTCCATTCCGGTGTTCTGGCTGGCGTTGCTATTTACCCTGTTCTTCTCGTTAACGCTGGGTTGGTTGCCCGTCTCCGGCCGCTTTGATCTGTTGTACGAAGTGAAAACGGTGACCGGCTTCGCGCTCATCGACGCCTGGCTCTCTGATTCGCCGTGGCGCCATGAGATGATCGTCAGCGCCGCGCGGCATATGGTGCTGCCGGTGTTGACCCTGGCCGTCGCGCCGACCACCGAAGTGATTCGCCTGATGCGTATCAGCACCAGTGAAGTCTACGATACTAACTATGTTAAAGCGGCGGCGACCCGCGGCGTTACCCGCAGGACGATTCTGCATCGTCACGTGTTGCACAATGCCCTGCCGCCGGTGATCCCGCGCCTGGGACTGCAGTTCTCCACCATGCTAACGCTGGCAATGATTACCGAAATGGTCTTCAGCTGGCCGGGACTGGGGCGCTGGCTGATCAACGCCATCCGCCAACAGGATTACGCAGCGATTTCCGCCGGAGTGATGGTGATCGGCGCGCTGGTCATTATCGTCAACGTGATCTCGGATATTTTAGGAGCCATGGCTAACCCACTGAAACATAAGGAATGGTATGCCCTACGATAGCACCTACAAAGAAAACGCTTTTATCAATTAAAAACAATGAGTTAAAATTTAAAATCGTTCTGTTTTTCTGAATTTAATACACAATTTTGTACACATTGTTTTTAACGTCAGCTCCGACAGTCATCAGTTTGATTGCTGTCGGAGTTCCCTTCCTACTCCTCCACACATTCTATACTTTCAGTCTGCAAACTGGAGGTAACCATGTGCGGACGCTTTGCTCAATCACAAACCCGTGAAGAATACCTGGCTTATTTGGCTGAAGAGGCTGAGCGGGATATAGATTATGACCCCGAACCAATCGGCCGGTACAACGTGGCGCCAGGGACAAAGGTTTTGCTTCTGAGCGAACGCGACGAACAATTACATATCGATCCTGTCTTCTGGGGTTATGCGCCAGGATGGTGGGATAAACCGCCTCTGATTAACGCACGCGTTGAAACTGCGGCCACCAGCAGGATGTTTAAGCCGCTATGGCAACATGGCCGGGCGATCTGCTTTGCTGATGGTTGGTTCGAATGGAAGAAAGAAGGCGATAAGAAGCAGCCCTACTTCATCCATCGTGCCGATGGCCAGCCGATATTCATGGCGGCAATCGGAAGCACACCGTTTGAACGCGGAGATGAAGCCGAAGGTTTTCTGATCGTCACTGCAGCAGCAGATAAAGGACTGGTAGATATTCACGACCGCCGGCCACTTGTGTTGTCACCAGAAGCAGCCAGGGAATGGATGAGACAGGATATAGGAGGGAAAGAAGCCGAAGAAATAGCTGTGGACGGTACGGTGCCCGCAGACAATTTTATCTGGCATGCCGTGACGCGCGCCGTAGGAAATGTGAAGAATCAGGGCGCTGAACTAATCGAGGCTATTGATCGCTTATAAATTAATAACGTCCGCAATGTGCCAAAAGCGGACCTTGGCGCTAAACGTAGCACAAGGATATATGCCAGAGTGTTTAATCAATCTCTCAAACGCTTCTCGACCATGAAATCTATGAATGCACGAACTTTAGAAGGCATTCTTACTCGTGATGATACATAGAGATAGAATCCGGGGAATGATATAGACCAGTCCTCAAGTATTTGTTGTAACTGACCTTTGTTAATTTGCTCTGTTATCGCAAAATCCAGATGTTGAATGATGCCAGTCCCATTGACGGCCATACGAATCATGCTTTCATCGTCGTTGGTAACGTATCCACCTGAAACTTCAATTTCGAACTCTTCATTATTTTCTTTTTGTGAGAACTCCCATGATGGAAGCGCCCCACTACTTTTATGTCGTAATCGCAGACAATTGTAATAGCAAAGCTCTTGAGGCGTTTGTGGAATACCGTTCTTTTGTAAATAGTCTGGTGATGCCACTGTAACCAGTTTTATCCGTGGAGAGACAGGTACTGCCGTCATATGTTCTGCCAGACTCTGCCCCAGGCGGATGCCGATATCACATCCTTCAGCAATAATGTTAGACAATCCATCATCCATGATCAGTTCTATCTGTGTTTTCGGATAACGGTGCAGGAATTCACTGATATGTGGCTCAACAAGCATCCTTGCCGCAACACGAGAGGAGTTAATTTTTAGTAAACCCGTAGGTTCCAGCTGGGTATCACCGACATCTCTCAGAGCATCATCAATCTGCCCAAATGCGGATATCAACACATCGTAAAGACGCTGCCCTTCTTCTGTTAACGACATATTACGAGTGGTTCGATAAACAAGCTTGGTATTGAGTCGTTCCTCAAGCGCTTTTAAGTTCTGGGATAATGCTGCCCGTGTGATGCCCATCTCCGAGGCCGCTTTCGAGAAACTGCCTGAGCGCGCAATCAACGCAAACCATGCAAGAGAAGGCAGAATGGAAGGCTCTATTTTCATTTTTTGTAAACCTTGGCTTAACACTGTGGTAGATATTAGGTTATTGATGATAACCAATACAAGTTCTACTATTTACTCACTCCGCAGCGTAGCCATGAGCGCCACTCGGTGTAAACAGCATTACCCGTTAAACCTGTTGGGTTAAATCCCTGGAGCTTGCAATGAAGACTGTTTCGATTAAACACACATACTGGGATATAGCTGCTGACATCTATTTCCCTGCTGATTTCAATGAGACAAAAAAATATCCAGCAATCATCAGTGCTCATCCGATTGGAAGTTGTAAAGAACAAACGTCAGGTAGCGTATATGGCGAAGCGTTGGCAAAAGCTGGGTTTGTAGTGATTGCGTTTGATGCCAGTTTCCAGGGAAGTAGCGGTGGAGAACCACGTTATCTGGAAGATCCTTCTATGCGGGTTAAAGATTTCAGTATTGTGGTTGATTATCTGGTGACGCTGCCTTACGTCGATGAAGATCGTATCGGTGTGCTGGGTATTTGTGGCGGAGGTGGTTACGCCATTAATGCAGCAATGACTGAGCGTCGAATTAAGGCCATTGGTACCGTCACTGGCGCAAATTATGGTCGTCTTATGCGTGAAGGATTTACAGCCTTCGACCCGATTGGTGCGCTCGAAGCAATGGCACAGCAAAGAACCGCAGAGGCTCGTGGAACTGAGCTTCGTGTGGATGATTTGTTGCCACCATCACCGGAGGCTGCTGTTGCAGCAAGATTGACAGAAACAGACTTGTTTGGTGCAACTGAATATTACCGTTCTCCGAGAGGCTATGCGCCAAATGGGGTTAACCGGGCGCTATTTTCTCATCAAACTGTCGCCGTGGGGTGGGATGCATTTCATCTGTCAGAAGTTCTCTTAACCCAGCCGCTGATGGTTGTAGTAGGAGACAAAGTTGGTGCATTTGGAGCGTATCGTGATGGCTGTGAAATTATTGGTCGGGCAGCTTCCAAAGATAAAGAACTTGTCGTCGTTGAAGGCTGGTCTCATTATGACCTCTACGACAAACCAGAACCTGTCAAACAGGCGCTCGATAAACTCATCCCTTTCTACAAAACCCATTTATAAGTGCTGACATGGGGGGGAATTACCCCCCATTTACAATTTGATGACTATCCTGGACATAAAAATGACAAATGTGCTTGTTTTAGGCGCCAATGGGCAAATTGCCCGTTGGGTGATAGATATGCTATCCACTCAAACTGATATTAAAATGACATTGTTGTATCGCAACCCAATAAAAATAAAAGGGAATGAACCTCTAAATTCCGAAATTATCATTGGTGATGCGTCAGACCAGAGGCTCATGGACCAACTTGTAGCAGGGAAAGATATTGTTTATGCAAACCTTGCTGGAAATGTGGACGAACAGATGGAAGTCATTACTTCAGCAATGAAAAAAAATAACGTAACCAGAGTGATCAGTATTAATACCCTTGGAATTTACGATGAAGTGCCAGGCGCTTTCGGTGAGTGGAACAATAAAACCATTGGAGAGTATTTCCCTCGCTACAGGAAAGCTGCTGACATTCTGGAAGCATCAAACCTTGACTATACCATCATCAGAGCCGCCTGGCTGACAGATGAGAATGAAGTTGATTATGAGGTCACACAAAAAGATGAACAATTTAAAGGAACAGAAGTTTCCAGAAAGAGCGTAGCTGATCAGGTTGTCCAAATCATAAACACCCCATCGCAAATGGTTAATAAAAATATTGGTTTGAACAAACCAGGCACTAATGGAAGTAAACCTAAATTTATGTAATCCGTATTTAAATAGTTAACTTCCATAACGAGCATCTTCTGACAAATAAAGCCCAACCGGAATAACATCATGAAAAACAAATTTACATCATTATTCGCCCCTTATTCCTTGGGCGAAAACATAGAATTACGTAACCGTATTATAATGGCCCCTATGACCACATGGTCAGCAAATCCTGACGGGACGATATCTGATCAAGAGCTGGCATTTTATGAACGGCGCTCCCGGGATGTTGGACTGGTAATTACCGGGTGTACCTACGTTACGCCAAGTGGTATCGGATTTACCGATGAGTTTGCAGCGTATGACGATCGATTCATAAACAGTCTTGAAAAATTGGCTACTGCGGCAAAGAGTGGCGGTGCACCGGCCATTCTTCAGATTTTTCATGCTGGCAACAAGGCGCTTCCTGAACTTGTACCAAATAGTGATGTTTTAAGCGCCAGTGCATCAAACGACCACGCTAGTGATTTCAATAGTGGTAAAACCCTGAGCAGGGGAATGACGGAGAACGAAATCCAGGCAACGATTCAGGCATTTGGTGATGTGACTAAAAGAGCGATTAAAGCCGGTTTCGATGGTGTGGAGCTTCATGGCGCGCATGGTTTTCTCCTGCAAAATTTCTTCTCCCCCCTATTTAATCATCGCTCCGACAGATGGGGAGGCGAGCTCGAGAATCGTATGCGTTTCCCACTAGCCGTATTGCAGGAAGTTAAAAACGCAGTTTACGAATGTGCGACAAAGCCTTTTGTCATTGGCTACAGAATTTCCCCTGAAGAGTCTGCCGAGGGGGGATTGCGGTTAGGGGACACTTATAAGCTACTGGATCGTTTGATCTCATCCGGTGTCTCCTATATACACGCCTCTCTGATGAGTATTAACGAGAGCTATCCCGTTGAGAATTCAAAAGGGCTGCGAACTATCGAATTGCTATTAAACCATATTGCCGGGAGGGTTCCGGTGATTGCTGCGGGTAAAGTGCGCACCCCTGAACAGGCGCTGGAAGCGCTTTCCTTAGGACTTCCTCTTGTCGCAGTAGGAAAAGGGTTAGTTATTAACCCTGAGTGGGTTTCTTTGGCTAAATTAGGTCGAAGTGATGAAATTCAGACAGTACTTGATCCCAAATTCGTGCCAGAGCTATCTATTCCAGACAAACTTTGGGGCGTTATCAAGGCATCAAAAGGAACAGGGTGGTTTCCTGTAAGAGATATCAGTTAAATTCATTGTGGTTGTATGTTGTGGAATAGATCATACTCTGTTCCACAGCCTTAAGTCCGCACCTCGCTCATAAGGGACAACCATACTCAAATCTCCCACATTGCAGGAGATTTGAGTATGAACACGTCACCGTGGAACAAAGACCGTATCATCGGCCAAAAAAGACCACTTCAGATATCTCATATCTGGGGGATCCGAATCCGGCTTGAACTGGAAGGTAAAACGCGCGATTTAGCTCTGTTCAATATGGCTCTGGACAGTAAGCTACGAGGCTGTGATCTGGTCAAACTCAAAGTATCTGATGTTGCATATGGTAGCTCTGTTTCAAGCAGAGCTACGGTGTTGCAACAGAAAACCGGTAGCCCTGTGCAGTTTGAGATAACCAAAGGGACAAGAGAAGCTGTTGCTGCATTGATAAAGCTTGGCAATTTGCATAGTAAAGACTTCTTGTTTCGGTCTCGAGTCGGAACTAACCAGCCCATATCTACCCGGCAATACAACCGAATTTTTCATGGGTGGATAGAAAAGCTTGGTCTCGAAGATTCGCTTTACAGCACACATTCCATGAGAAGAACAAAACCTTACCTAATCTACAAGAAAACCAAGAATCTCCGGGTGATCCAACTTCTGTTGGGCCATAAGAAACTGGAAAGCACAGTCCGTTATCTGGGCATTGAAGTCGATGATGCATTAGAGATCTCTGAATCGATCGAAGTCTAAGGTTGTCAGGGCTGCATCAGCAGCCCTGTGCCAGAAGCGGACGTTGTACAGAACACGCGAGTTTCCCCTGAATGCCTGAACTCATCATCGAAAAGATATTTAAACAGATCCATTATACTTAAGCACATCAATTAACAGAGAAAATGCCGAACCCGCATGGCGGCGGTGTGGGTAGTACAGATGATACCCTGGTAAGTCGGGTGTAAATTTCTCCAGAACGCGGGTCAGTTTTTTTTCTTCAATAGCCTGCTGAACCTGGTCATAAGGCAGATACGTGAGGCCGTGCCCGTCAATCGCTGCATCGAGGATCAGGTCTATCGTATTCAATAGCAGTTGTCCTTCCATGCGAACCCTGACTTCGCGCCCTCCACGCACTAATCTCCAGCGATTCGCGGTACCCGATGAAGGAAGGTACAGATTAATAGCCTGATGATCGACCAGGTGCGCCACAGACACTGGAATACCTTTTCGCGAGAGATATTCTGGCGCACCAACAATTGCCATCGGGATATCGGGCCCGATTCGAACAGCAATCATATCCTTATCCATCTCTCCCCCCAGGCGAACCCCGGCATCAAAACGCTCTGAGACGACATCAGTCAGGCCGTAATCGATGAGCAACTGCACATTAATGTCAGGGTGAGATTTCAACAGCGTGCGCATGGCGGGCAACAATATGGTCTTTGCGGCATGTTCCACTGTGGTAATGCGTATTGTGCCTGAGGGGCGGTCACGCAGATCGCCTAATGAGGCCAGGGTCGAATCTATGTCGTGCAGCATTGGACCAAGAACAGACAAGAGGTGTTCACCCGCCTCTGTGGGAACAACACTGCGTGTAGTACGCGTCAGAAGCCGCAGGCTCAGGCGCTCTTCTGTTCGGCGCACTATCTGGCTTAGCGCTGACTGGGCCATGCCCAGACGGGCGGCAGCCCGGGTGAAACTACGCTCTTCGGCGACGGCCACAAATGCCATCAGATCGGCTATCTCATCGCGTTTCATCTCTGTGTTTTCATCCGGCAATTAATCATTTAAATGATAAGTCCAATCATTATTTTGGGTCTAATCATCTTAATGATCAATGGCTATAGTTATCCCATCAAACATGACAGATAGCCGACAGCCCAATGAGGAACCGGATGATGAACCAGAAAATCAGCTTCACCAACAGCAATATCCCGACAATTTCTTTGTCCGCTGTACTTTATTTTCCACCCGCATTTGATGAAAGCCGCAAGTACCCGGCTATTGTGGTTTCTCATCCGGGGGGCGGCGTTAAGGAACAAACCGCCGGTACCTATGCCGAAAAGCTGGCAGAACAAGGGTTTGTGACCGTGGCTTACGATGCGTCTTATCAGGGCGAAAGCGGCGGCGAACCGCGCCAGCTGGAAAACCCGTACATCCGTACCGAAGATGTCAGCGCAGTGATTGATTACCTGACCACACTGCCTTATGTCGACACCGCGCGAATTGGCGCTATGGGAATATGCGCCGGTGCGGGCTACACCGCCAATGCCGCGATTCAGGATCGCCGTATCAAGGCCATCGGAACCGTCAGCGCCGTCAATATCGGCTCGATGTTCCGCAACGGCTGGGAAAACAATGTGAAATCCATTGATGCGCTGCCGTACGTTGAAGCGGGTTCAAATGCCCGTAGTACCGATATTAGCAGCGGTGAGTATGCCACCATGCCGCTGGCGCCCATGAAAGAGTCTGATGCACCAAATGAAGAATTGCGCCAGGCCTGGGAGTACTACCACACGCCACGGGCACAGTACCCGACGGCCCCTGGATACGCCACGCTGCGCAGCCTCAACCAGATCATTACCTACGACGCGTACCATATGGCGGAGATTTACCTGACCCAGCCGCTGCAAATTGTGGCGGGTAGCGTAGCGGGAAGTAAATGGATGAGTGATGACCTGTACGATCGCGCCTCAGGCCAGGACAAGCGGTACCACATTGTCGAAGGCGCCAACCACATGGACTTGTATGACGGTAAAGCCTACGTTGCGGAAGCCGTTTCCGTATTAGCCCCGTTCTTTGAGGAGACGCTGTAATGAAAGATGTTCAAATCCAGAACGCCGATATGGCCTGGCACATTGCGGCCAGCATTCATTTTCCACCGGCGTTCGATGAGTCAAAACAGTATCCGACGATTTTCAGCGTCCACCCTTTTGGCAGCTGTAAGGAACAGACGTCCGGCAATGTCTACGGAAAAGTGCTGGCTGAAGCAGGCTATGTCGTGATCGCCTATGACGCCAGTTTCCAGGGGGGATCCGGCGGCTCTCCACGCTGGGTGGAGGATCCGAATCAGCGCGTGGAAGATATCAGTCGCGTTATTGATTACGCCGTAACGCTGCCTTACGTCGATGCTGAACGGATTGGCGTGCTGGGTATTTGCGGCGGCGGTGGCTATGCCATTAATGCCACACTGACGGAGAAGCGTATTAAAGCCGTGGTGAGCATCACCGGCGTAAACATCGGCCGTCTTTTTCGCGAAGGTTTCAGCAATTACGACCCTATTGGCGCGCTGAATGCGATGGCGGCACAGCGTACAAATGAAGCCCGAGGAGGGGAAATTCAGGTTAATGAACTGCTCCCCGCCAGCCCGGAAATAGCAATGGCCAGTGGACTGACTGAGCGTGACGTGTTTGAGGCAACAGACTACTACAAAACGCCGCGCGGCCAGCAGCCAGGTGGGGCAACGCGAATGGTGTTCTCACATGCGCAGAAAACGCTGGCCTGGGATGCCTTCGCTTTTGCGGAAGTGTTGCTGACTCAACCCGTGATGGTGGTGGTCGGCGAAAAAGTGGGCGCTTTCGGGGCTTACCGTGATGGTCTGGAAATCTATGGACGGGCTGCCGTTTCCCGTGACCGCCAGTTAGTCTCATTAGCCGATTTTTCGCATTACGAACTGTATGACAAACCGGAAGCGGTTCGTGAAGCGATGTCAAAAGTGCTTCCGTTCTTTGCCGCACACCTGGAGTAATGCCCCGTGAAAAACATCATTCAAAAAGTCCTGGTACTTGGCGCCAGCGGGCAGATTGCCCGCCATGTTATCGACCAATTAGCGGATAAACCGGGCGTCACACAGACATTATTTGCCCGTCATCCGGTCAAAATCCACACACCACACCCGCTCAATAGCCGGATTATCATGGGCGATGTGTTAAACCATACAGCGCTGGAACAGGCCATGGTGGGTCAGGATGTGGTGTACGCCAACCTGACCGGGGAAGATTTGGATCTTCAGGCGAAGGCGGTGATTGCGGCGATGAAAGCCGCTGGCGTAAGACGCCTGATTTTCGTCCTTTCTCTCGGTATCTATGATGAAGTCCCGGGGAAATTCGGCGAGTGGAATAACGCCACTATCGGCGAACCGCTCTGGCCATTCCGCCGTGCGGCTGACGCGATTGAAGCCTCCGGGCTGGATTACACCATCCTGCGTCCGGCCTGGCTGACGGATGAAGATACGGTTGATTATGAGCTCACTACCCGCAATGAGCCGTTCAAAGGCACGGTGGTATCCCGCAAAAGCGTTGCCGCATTAATCAGCGATATGATTGATAAACCTGAACAACATATTGGTGAAAATATCGGTGTTAACCAGCCCGGGACCGATGGCGACAAGCCGTACTTTATGTAAATCAATTATGCCCTTTTACCCGTACAGCCTGAATTGCAGTACGGGTTCTTAAACTTATCAAGGTGAGCTGAGATGAATCGTATTTGGTTTGTAACCGGGGCTGCCCGCGGTATGGGGGCCAGTATAGTGAATGCCGCTTTGCAGCAGGGAGATCGTGTGGTGGCAACGGGACGTAATATGGACAAATTACGCCAAATATTCAGCACGGTAGCGGCGGAGAATATTGCGCTGCTGGAGCTTGATGTTCGCGATGAGCACCAGGCTAAGGTTGCCGTTGATGCCGCTATTCGCCGTTTCGGGCGTATTGATGTTCTGGTTAACAACGCAGGATTCTGCCTGCTGGGTCGCTTTGAAGAGGCAACCGCTGAACAAATTGAGCTGCAGTTTACCACCAACGTGTTCGGCACGGCCAATGTGCTACGCGCTGTGTTACCAGTCATGCGCCAGCAGCGTAGCGGACGCATTATTAATACGTCCTCGATCGCGGGTGTCAAAGCGGTCGCAAACGCCACATTTTACTCAGCTTCGAAATTTGCCGTTGAAGGTATGACCCTGGCACTTGCCGATGAAGTTGCGCCGCTTGGTATTCATGTCACCGCAATTGAGCCCGGTTTTTTCCGCACCGAGTTTCTCAGTAATAGTTCGGCCCACTATGGCGAAAAAAAGATTGAGGACTATGCCGATTATGGCGATGCGCGTGAGCTGCTGGCATCCGCAGATGGTCAACAGCAAGGGGACCCGGCCAAACTCGCACAGGTGGTTTGTCAGGTGGTTGAAATGGAGAATCCACCTCGACAGCTGCTAATAGGAAATGACGCTATCAGTTTTGTAATGCCTTCGCTGGAAGCCCGTATTAAAGAGATACGCGAATTTGCGGTGCTGAGTAATACCACTGATTTTGATTAATGGGTGTAAGCACCCGATGCTTTAAATATCGAGAGTACAATGACTGACTTATTAACCCAGGCCTTCACATTTAAAAATGGCCTCAGGATGCGTAACCGCGTTGTTATGGCACCGATGACCACATGGTCCGCTAATGACGATGAAACGATTTCAGATGAAGAAGTAAACTATTATCGGGCGCGCGCTACCGGTGTGGGATTAGTGATAACGGGATGCGCTCATGTTCAGAGAAACGGTGTGGGTTTCACCAATGAATTCGCAGCCTACGATGATCGTTTTATCCCGAGTCTGAGGAAACTGGCTGATGCAGCAAAAAGCGGGGGGGCGCTGGCAATCCTGCAACTGTTTCATGCCGGTAATAAAGCGGTTCCCGAACTCATCCCTGGTGGAGAGATCGTCAGCGCCAGCGCCCTGGCCGCTCCGGCTGGCCCTTTTAATCGTGGCGAACAAGCCAGCCGGGCGATGGAACATGACGAAATTCTTAATGTCATTCATGACTTCGGCGAAGCCACTCGCCGCGCAATTGAGGCCGGATTTGATGGTGTCGAATTGCACGGCGCACATGGTTTTCTTATCCAGAACTTCTTCTCCCCCTGGTTTAACCAGCGTACTGACGAATGGGGTGGTTCATTAGCAAACCGGATGCGTTTCCCGCTGGAGGTCGTTCGGGAAGTCCGGCGGGTTATTGAAACTCATGCCAGAAAACCCTTTTTACTGGGTTACCGGTTATCGCCGGAAGAGTCCGGAGAAGGAGGATTACGGATTAATGACTCCCAGGCTCTGGTGCGTCAGTTAGAGAAAGAGACTCTCATTGACTATCTCCATATCTCACTCCACGACGTACTGACCGATCGGCCGCAGGGTAGTGAGGATAAGGAAACTATTCTGGCGCGGTTTGTAGAACAATTTAATGGGCGTTTACCTTTGCTGGCAGCCGGAAAAATTACTTCGTCACAAGCGGCTCAACAGGCTCTGGAGGCCGGACTGTCACTGGTTGCCTTAGGCCGGACGATTGTCATGAATCCCAACTGGATGGAACTGGTGCAGGCAGGCCATGAGAATAAGGTAAAAAACACGCTTATCCTGTCGCAACACTCAGACGAACTGGCGATCCCTGAAAAACTATGGCAAGTGATTCAGAAGACGCCCGGATGGTTCCCGACATAAACAAGCCTGAGTAATCAGACTTCAGTACAGGTAATTCTGGAATATACCGTTTTGCCTGTAATTATCTGCAAGATGAAATATCAATTTGTAGCTTTCTGTCCGAATGGGCGAGAAGGTCCGCTTCTCGCCCAAAGCGGACTCCTCAAGCCGTAGCGCCAGCAAGAACACATTTCAAAATTAATGGATTGAATTATCTAACTTTGAGCAGGTCACAGAACCTCGTAGTATAGCGCGGGGATAGCATTTCCCTTTTCATCTGCCAAGCGGCCTGGATCCCCTGTCCAGCAAAATAGAGAGCTCCCCTTCCGTCCTTTGCGTTGAGGTGGTCGAGAACTTCCATCAGTTTCTCGCTGTTCTGCCTTGGCGCATTGTCATCGAACAGGTTCAGCTGCGCGACACCCTGGCTATAGAAATCACCGAGCATGATCCCCGCCTTCTGATACCGGTGCCCATCGACCCATATCGCATCCAGACACTTTACCGCGGCATTGATGATATCCCGGCTATCCTGCGTGGGCGTCAGTAACTTAATGGATCCGCTGTTACCGTAGTATTTTTCGTTCAGCGCAAACGGCGACGTCTTCACGAACGCCGATATGTGTCGGCAGTATTGATGCTCCCCACGAAGTTTCTCTGCGCCTCTGGCCGCATATGAACAGATAGCCTGGCGCATTTGTTCATAGGTGGTAATGCGCTCCCCAAACGACCGGCTGCAGACGATTTCCTGTTTCACTGGCGCAAACTCTTCCAGCTCAAGGCATGGCTCGCCGCGCAGCTCTCTTACGGTTCTCTCAAGCACAACGTTGAAGTGTTTGCGGATAAAGCGGATATCCGTATCAGCTAACTGCAGGACGGATTTTATCCCCATAGCCTCCAGTTTTTTACTGATGCGACGGCCGACACCCCACACCTCATCAACCGGGAGTAAAGCCATCAGTTTGCGCTGCCGTTCCACATTCGACAGGTCAACTACTCCGCCAGTGGCTTTCCATGTTTTCGCCGCATGATTGGCGAGTTTTGCCAGCGTCTTTGTTTGTGCAATCCCCACCCCGACCGGAAGCCTGGTATTGCGGTAAACGGTATCTTTTAACTCATGTCCGAATTCTTCCAGCACACGGCAATTACGTACACCAGTGAGATCGCAAAAGGCCTCGTCGATGCTGTAGATTTCTACCCTAGGGCACAATTCCTCCAGGGTCGTCATGACCCGGTTACTCATGTCCGCGTAAAGTTCATAGTTCGAACTGAAGCAAACCACTCCATGCCGGCGGAACTGGTCTTTGCATTTGAAGTACGGATCCCCCATCTTGATGCCAAGTTTCTTGGCTTCGGCAGAACGCGCTATCACGCAACCATCGTTATTGGACAATACGACAACTGGCTTCCCTCGCAGATCCGGCCTGAAAATGGTTTCACAGCTTGCATAGAAGCTGTTCACATCAACCAACGCAAACATCACATCACCGGGCAATCATCAAAACCAGCTTTGCTGATGATGTGAGTTACCACTCCTATCAGCTCAACATCCGCTAACATATCCCCTTCAATAGCGTCGCCGTCCTCCGTAATGAGCGATCCTCCAAGGAAGCGCGCAAACTGCTGTACCCCGCAATATGAGATAAGTAAAACCGCTGATGCTAACGGCGATGATGAGCGCTCAACTACGGCGATGCCTCGTTGTGTATCAACGAATGTTGCAAACTGGCTTATACCCGTAACTTCGTAGATGGGCTGTTGCAGACACATGATCCTATCCTCTCCGACAACACTGTTTTTATATACAGTAGTTTTACAAATAGCAAAGATCAAGATCAGCTTTTACGAAATGGATTATCCATACTGATTACTATACGTTTTCTTATTGTCTTATATCCGGTGCCGTGTAAATGTTCGGTAATCATAAGTTGCATGTGAGGATGTCCATGAAAAGTTACAGCAGGAGAGATGCCATAGATATGGCATTCAAACTAGGTATAGGTGCTGCTCTTATGGCGTCCATACCAAAAGTTGCATTTGCATCAGGAGCGTCAAGATTCAGCGTTACCGACTTTGGGGCCAAAGGGGACGGAGTGACTGACGACTCTTTTGCGTTTCAAAAAGCATTTCTCAAAGCAAATGAGGCCGGCGGCGGAACGGTTTACTTTCCCCCGCCCAAAAAAGAATATTTGCTTAAGTTCCCGGTATTTATATTTAACAATACTGAAGCATACGGAGACGGTAAGGATACGCGGATTGTTTTCGAAAATCCGGTGTTTAGTAAAGGGCGTGGTGGATTCGTCATCGGCTCAAGCCTGGAGGCAAACAGAGACCTGGCGCTAACTCGGTTTAGTAACAAATCGCTGTCGACTACAATCAATAACAACTTCAAGAATCCTGTTCAACGGCATTACATACGCGACACGCCAGAGTTGGCCCAGGCGAAAGGAAGTAGCCTACACGATATCTATCTGGAGGCGAGATTCACTGCTGGCTCAGAAAGCAACTGGGGCGGGTACGGCATTAATTTCGTAAACGCCATTGACTGTCATGCTAGCAACATATGGGGGAAAGGGTGGACGCAGCTTATTGGAATGGGGTCTGACACTCCGCCAGAAACACCATCAAACCATAATTGCAGCGCGAAAAACTTGTATGTTCTTGAGCCAGACATGGTCAGGACATATTACTCGATAGGGTTTATGGCTAACTCTAGCAATTGCACGATTCAAAATGCAAAACAACTAAAACCAATGTCAGAGGGAAGTAAAAACGGCAGTGGCGTAGCGTTGAACTTTTGCGAGGATTGCATTATTTCAGACATAGATATTCCTGACCTTGGAAGAACTCAAACCTCTGAGGGTGTTCTTATAAACAATTCTTCTGGTTGTTTGATTCAGAACATAAATATCGGTAATGCGAAAAAAGCCGTGTCAACATTCTTTAAATTCAAAGATACTCAAAAAGAATTTAAACCGAATATGATAAAGAACATTAAAGGTTCAAATTGCGACATTGTATTGTCTGTATACTCTAAATTTAACATCATAAGAAATATCAAGGGTGAGAATTCTGGAAGGGTTATAGCCTTGATGAATACTAATGCAGCGCGAAATGTTATAAGTGCTCCTGAGGCGGATATCTCCACCCCAGGAAAAGCACCGATTACTACACTAATGAAACTGAATAAAATAGAATAGGCTATTCTATGGCGCGATGGCGATCCTCATCATCATCGCGCTGACTGTTTACAGCTACAAAGAAGATTAAAGCAGGGATACTAATCCAGAACGTCGAGATATCAACAAACATCCCTGAGGCTATAAACGCCAGGATAAGAGGTAAGCTTTCTGAATTATTTTTGTACACGCAGTAGCACAGCGCTATAAGCATCCCCATGTATAAAAACAAACCAACAACACCTGTTTCCAGTATTGATGAAATGAACACATTATCAGGCACAATACCGTACTTGTCCGTAGCCATACGGTAACCAACACCAAATATTGGGTTTTCTCCAAGAATATCAGGAACGGCAACCCAAGTAGCAAGTCGTCCAGACGTGATATCAATCTGTCCAGAACCGGTGATCCTGTCCATCAAGGCTATGATATAATCGTTACTGATACCGTAAATGATAACCCCAGCACCGATAGCCGCGAAGAACAACATCTTGAATACGCTAAGGCTTCTTGTTCTAATTAAATCAAAGAATACATATACCGCCAGCGCAAAAACAAGCGTTCGCGTTAGTGATATATAAATGTTAAATATCAGGCCAAGGAGTATCAAGAGGTAAAGTATTTTACTTTTGCTGGTATGGCGAAGCCCTATAAGGGATGCGACACCAAGAATTAACGCCAAGCTACCATACGCGCTGGAATCATTAGCAACCCCACCAGCCCTGTAAATGTACCCCATTCCTGGATAGCTAAATCTTTGCTTCGCGACAAGAATGTCCATTTGCATGAACCAACCCCATGCCGCTTCTATTGTTACAACAAAGAAGAGAAAAATAAAAAAGCGATAGACTGTTTTCTTTTGTTCTTCGGTTAGTTTGTTAATAAACGCGAAAACCAAAAGCGCTGGGAAGTACATTTCAAGAAGTCTGACATATCGAAGAAATGACGACTCATGGTCTGCCAGTTTATCGTAGGTTAAATAGCTATAAGCAATACCTGCAACAATCCACGACGCCCAAAGGAAGAACATAAACAAAACAGACAATTTCTTTTTGTCGATAATCTTCCTTGTCATTGCAAAAACAGCAAATGAAATGAAAATAAATGGAATTGCTGGCTCTAATCCAGAAATACTACCACGACCAAAAGGCACTAGTGTAATTATCGCAAGTGCGAATAGATATAACCTTATGGCAATGTCATCGTATTTAAATTTACTTCTCAATGTGTGTAATCCTCACAATAACACCACGGCAAATAATATATCTATGGTGCAAATAGTTATGGTGAGGATATTATTCGTCTATCATACTGGCATTCAATCTTCCTCACCCAAATTTATACCAGGCTCAGCACTATATCACATAGGAATTATCCGTCAATTTTACGCAGCAAGCTTATCATCTGTTGCATTTGCATAAAAAGGAGGCATATTTGAGTATGCATATGCATGCACATCAGGTGCTGTCCCACTTGAGTTATAGACACATCCGCGTGTCTCACCATCGATCAGAGCCGGTGTTTTAGTCATCTTCAAAGAAGCAAAAAAATCTAACTGGCCAACTTGTATGGTGATCTGCGTAGCAGTGAAAATCGTATTTATGGCCGTCAACCCCTTAAATAAGGTGGTCTTTATAGATGACGATTTATTAACCGGTAAAAGTAGACCCGCTTTACGGAAATCAATATGTTGCCTCTAGCTGGATGCCCCCCGCGACTCTCGATTGATTTAGTTATGTCCATCTTTTGACACGAAAGATAAACATGAACCAGAAGAGAAAATAATGATAAAATCCTTAAAATTTCAGATCATTCTTACTTGACATATTCCACAAACAACTTAAACAAAGCCTAAACAGATGAATAATAATAGCGACGGATTTGATTCTTTTCTGCGTAGCCATTGGCTGACAAGACTGGCTGGCATCGTTTCGGTGGCATCCATCGCTACCGGGTTCACTAAATGGCCTGATATTATGTTCGTGTCAGCATGCGTTATGATTGGGTTGTGGCTTCATGCCGAATACCAATGGACATGGCCTAAGATTAAGGACCTTCTTTCCAAGAAAAAGTAGGCTTCCATGCCTACGACTCCCATCAGGTTAGAGAAGAGAAATGCCGCGGAGTGCGCAGCGGGTTTTGGCATTAGCATAGGCTGTCTGCAGGTCTGCTAGCGTTGTTGGGCCATCCCGATACAGGCACTCAACCACCTCTAACTGTTTTGAAAAACCATTGGTGTTGTATGCCGTGTTGCCGGGCCCAACTTTCCCCGCTGTTGCCGGGGTTTTAACAGAATCCGTAAGATTAACCTGCGTGGATGCACCGCCTACCATTGAAATCAGGTTGTTCCCGTTTCGGCTGAACGCCAAGAAAATATACTTTCCTGCAGTGAGTCCGGCCGGCACCGGAATTTCAGTTGTCACTGATGCCCCCTGCGCATTGCGCACAAGGTGGGTCATCACACTGGTGCCGCTCATATAGATACACTCCCCTTGTGTTCCGGTATTTACCCCGAGAAGGATCTGCGTTGCGGCGCCGGTATACTGAATGACAGCGGCCAGTGTCATGCTGTTTGAGTCATTATATTCAGTGCTGAGGCCGTTAAAACCCGTCGCTACAGCAGGCAGAACAAGCGATGCGTTTTTATAGGTTGGCAAAGCACCAGCCGACGGCGTCATAACATGACCGCCGGACAGTGACGTGAGGCTGTCAGCCCCCCCACCAAACATCCAGTTTACAAAACCAGACTCCGGATTAAGTTCCGGATTAATGAGGCGGCGCACTGAGCTTTCATCAACATAAGTTGGATTATCGAATGGCACATCGAAAGACAGTCGGGTGAATAAATAGCTCATGAAATTGCCTCTTTCCGGAAGATGGTTAGATAGTTGCGGAGTTCATAGGGATTGCCGTTTTTATCGCGCAGATCAGATTCGTAATCGTCAGAGTCACAAACATTTCCGCGACACCCGGCGGTATATCCGGCAGGCCAGTTTGGATAGATACCGCCTCCACTGTCGGCACCACGGTTTTCTGGTGTAAATGCATAAGCCAGGTAAATTTTATCGTCGGCGTTAAACGGTACCGAAGGAACAATCTTAATACGTGAGCCGCTTACGATAGTGACCGATGAGATGGCCAGGCGTGTTAGCGTCCCGGCACTGTTTTCTGCCCACAGTTCGAAGCCCTGCATTCCATCAGTTGCAGCAGTCACACGAGCGGTACTGAACTGAACCGGGCCAACCGGGACGTGCAGATCAAGCAGGACAGAGGTATTGCCGATACGACTGACTTTAGTTGGATATAACGGCAGCCATGGCTTTTTATTTTCGTAGTAAAACTTCTGGGCTTTCGAGAAGAACAAATCACGGTGACGATAGCCATCATTCGTGAGGTGTAGCCCATCGGCATAGTCGAAAATATACATCGGTGTCGCGAGCTGAATTAGCGGATTACTGACTGCTTCATCCAGTTGAGCCAGTGGTATTTCATAGCTGGGGTATGTAGCCCCATCATAACGACCATGTGTCGCCATCTGATACGTGAACATGACTACATCATGATTCAGTCCGGAGATCGACTTCACGTGCGCGTTAGTGATCTCCTGCATCTCTTTCGACTTCTGCCGGTAGTAGGCATACCCGGTTCCCTGAGAAGCATCGGTTTCGCCATGCTGGAAATTAAACCAGAGCATGCCGTACTGGATTCCCCGCGCATCAGCCAGGTCTTTTGCCTTCTGGATTGTGTTGATGAACTGGGTGTAGACCACCGTTCCGGGCTCCAGCCCTGAGAATGGCGTACCGCCCAACCCCGATGCAGCAAGAAGAAACTCACTGTTTGACGCATCCGAAACTTTGGTCTGGAATTCATGGATTTGACTTTGCATGTATTGGCTAGACGTAGGGTCCTCCAGCGCCACAAGTGACGTCGGATTCTTGTTGTAGGTAAGGACTCCCGTATCAAACCTGAAAGTCTTCACAGTGGGCGTAGCGAGACCCGGAGTGCCCTGCGAGTAAATACTTAAACTCTGCCCATAGCTACGAGCGTCCATGAATTCAGGAATAAACGTCGGGTACACAATTGACGACTGTTCGGTCCCTACAGCTTTACCAAATACGTAATAAAGCCCGGAAGCAAGGTCCAAATATTTAACAATACGGCCCGACTTATCCACCAGCTCAATGATGATTGTCGGATTGCTATCATCCATTACCCATGTTTCAGAACCTAATTCCGAAACCGTTTTGTGATCAGCCAGTGGCTGTCCATAGGCTATTATTTTTTTTGCGCTATGGTTTGCGTAAATAACCTCGCGTCCTGAAGCATCGGCCATTATCGTGGTTTTGGCAGAACTGCTACTGTTATCAACCCACTGCGATTCGCTGCCCAGAGTAACATCCACCCTGAAATCATCGTTTATTTGAACGGCTTGTTGCGATGGCATCTTTCTGCCAGTCGATTCAAGGGTCCCTGAATTATTAATGTATTCATCCGCCAGGGCGCTACCACTAATGCTACGTACATAGGTTGTGCTCCCTTCTGGGATATTGGCAATATCCGCCATGGCGTCTTCCTCGGTCATATACTGGCGACTGAGGGGAATAAGGTTCTGACGAATTTCATCATTCTTCGCCATCATCTGGCGCCAGGAATCGAGAGGCACCCCGCCACGGTCGGGAACCGTTCCTTCCGGACCATTAACCAACCGATCGGCCCGCTTGACGTTGTCGAGGAAAATATCTGGGTCTGCTGTCTGCCCGACGGGTGGAACATAGGCCATGTTTTTTGCTCCAAAAAGAGGCTTCGCCCAAACGAGGGTTTGAGCGAAAGAAAGTTATTTAGGGGAATTTGTGGTTTTAAGAAACGCTGCCTGGGTATGGCGCGTCGTCGTACTGGTAGAAAATGTCGCTATACTGTCTGGTCGTCACCTGGCAGGTTCCGTCCGCCTGCGGGGCTATCTCCTCAAAAATGGCGTCATAAACACTTCGTGTTGAGCTGCAGAACACCAGCCGTGGTGGCTCAATGCTCGGATCGTCCAGCAGAATTTCATCAAAAGCAGCCTGCCACGGAACAGACAACTGATAATCCCCGACAAAGGTGGCCACCAGCAGCCCGGAGGCAGAACCATCCTGGTAACGCAGAACTGCGCGCGGGTTTTCAAAGGACCAGTCCAGCGGCTCGGAAACGGTAAATACCGTTTGACCGCCAGATGTGGCCATATCCATAACCAGGCTACTTACCGTTTTATTTCCCGGAATGTCATCCGTCAGCAGAATACGATCGCCATACTGATAGACCAGCGCATCCAGTTCTGTCGTCGTGTTATGCCCCAGCCGCTGATAGCGGTATTTCATCAGGCGGCGCATGCCGATTTGATAGGCGCGGTTCGGGTCAAGCACCCCATCGAGGGTATAACTCTCAATTTTCCTCGGTGTGGAGTTATCCGGAGTCCGGCATTGCACCGTTTCTTCTGACCACGTCGTGCCATTGATATAAGTGACATCCACACCATCGTAATCATCGGCGGACGGCGCCGAGAAGGTGGTCTGTAACTCTTCGGTCATTTCATGCGGGCTGATAATGCCGGACCAGTTCTTAATCCCTTCCCTTCCTACAGATGCGAGCCCATCACTCAGCAGGAAGTACGATTTCCCCGCCGTGGTGATCTTCTGCAGCATTTCCAGTGCCGAGATACTGTCGCCAGTAGCGAAATCAAAATACTCTCCCCGCGGGGTCCAGTAGGTTGCCTCGAGGGTGTTAATGGCTTCGGTGTCCATCGCCAGGCCAAGAGAATTACCGACATGATACAGTGCGCTGGAGATTCGCCGCGGAGCGCCGGTATCATAAATACGCGTGGCCACAACGTTAACGCGCCGATCAGACTGCGCCGCCAGTTTGCCGCCAGATTCCACCGTCACGGCCATTAACGATACACCGGCATATGATGCAGGGCGTGTCAGTAACCTGCCGCGCAGCGCCTGCCAGTACATAGAGTCCCTGGAGTTTTTACTTCCCTGTTCATTACGCCGTCGGCAACGAACCTCAACCAGTCCAGGCGAGCTGAGCTCCACTCTTTCCGTAAACCCAAGAGCATTAATGTTTTTCATCCGGTACCGTCCGGTTTTGCTCACCCAGCCAGAACCAGAACCATATACGCGGTACTGAATTTCATAATCAACGTTACGGTAATTCTTGCCGCCGGATTTCCCGAAACCGCAAATACCGCTGGGAAAAGAGAAGTTAACCTCAAAAGCATTTACGACTTCATTATCCGGACAAGCGAGAAACGGTCCCATCCAGCTATTGTTGTCGTTAATCCCGGTCGCCTGGTAATCAATCATCGTCCTGGGTGAGTAGCCTGGCCAGGTATTATCAACGGTTCCGTTAACCATTCGCTGTACTGTCGCTGTCGTACCGTCTGCGGATGCAATGCGGTATTCATTACCCCGATGCGCAAGTGACAGTCGCTGCACCCCTTCAGGAATGCCGGAAAATGCCGCGCCGCTTCCACTGCCATAAGCAAGGGTGACATTGGCGGTTATTGCCGGACTGCCGCCGCTGGATGCGGTCCCATCGGTGAATACCGGGCTGTCCCCAAATACGGAAACCGGAAGTGATGAGGCGGTAATACTTCCGCCCAGCCACGGACTGGACTTCTCAACGATGCGAACTACCCCAGCATCATCCTGCGCGATCAGGTTAGACCCGGCTATCGCTTCATTGATTGCCGCCAGCAGGCCAGACATATTGCCGTAGTTAGCGATCAGCGAAACGGTATAAGTAGTCGCCTGCCAGGTCAGGGTAAACGTCTGGCTGCTGGTCGAAAAATCATAGGTTGTTGGGGCTGCACTGCCGCGCAATGAAGCTGCCGATCCCCCCACGCCCGGAACAGCATCCTGCTTTGGCGTGAACGTAGCGATGAAGAGATCATATTCTGCCCCGTTAATTTCCAGTGTAACGGGCATGCCGGCATAGGGGTTAATCTCAGTCAGCGTATCACTGAACAGAACGCTGTAACCCGATGAGGATGAGATCAGGTAGTTGGTCGGCGCGAAGATAGTCACCAGCGCACCTTCCACCCAGGACTCAGGCAGAGAATCATCGCCATCATCATCACTCAGCCCGGTGAACGAAACCGACGATCCCGAAACGGTCATGCTGTCGGCGGTAATATCGGATGAATCAGGCGCTGTCTGCGCCATATCAAGGCCGCTGCCGCTGGACGTTCCGCCCACCTCGGTAGAATTGAACCAGTTTTCACTGCGTCGATCGCCTGCAACATTTGCTCCCGGCGGATACAGAGTCCAGGAAAATGAATCACCCAGGGCGGAAATAGGCGTCGAACCAATCCTGATATCGCCGTTTGTAAATGCCACATTTCCACGACTCACACAGATCAACATCTCAACTGTCATTCTAGTTGGATCATCAGGGTTAAAACGACTGACCGGCTGAACAACATAATCTGGATAAACCCGCGCACGACCGAACAATTCCCGAATAGGATCGCCAAGCTTTGCCGTGTTCGCTTTTGCCGGGTTTAAGTCCAGAGACTTACCCGTAGATGAATCGTAGGCCCCCGTATCGAGGTTATTCATCATGTAGATGGAATACGCTGCAGCGACTACCGCTACAACCAGAGCGGCAATAGCAAAACCTGTCGCGTAAGGGACGGGGTAAATCTTCACGTCAGTATCTGGTGCCAGTTCGCACCGCGGCCATTCCTCTGATTCGACGGGCACGCCATCAATCTCAACGCTGATTGGCTGCGGTATTCCGGGATCATAATTATCGACGTTCCTCTGCATCCACTCATGCAGAGTCGTTCGTGCATGCTGATGGGTTTCCAGTGGTTCGCCGGGTAGCCTGGAGGGATAAATACGTATCGTCATCGCCAGAATTCCACCTTGATAAATCGCCGTTTAAATTTCCAGACCGTCATAAAAGAAACGTTCGAGCCGGGGTTACATTCAGCCACCTGCAGCAACCCATTCAGCTCGACAACAATCCCCACATGGGTAACCATTGTTCCCGAATAACACGCCACGCCAGCGCCGACGCAAGGCTCACAACGCTCAAGCTTTAACATTAGTTTTCTGGCTTCTTTATCAAGACCGCCGCCGTCTTTGGTCACACCTGCAAAGTCAGGCCATTCAGGTAGCCCAAGATCTCGGCGTATCTCATTCACGATGCCAAAACAGTCGAGTTTGGGAAAAGAGCGACCGCCCTTCAGCCAGGTGACCGAAAGGTATTTATCAGGTTCAAACATGGGGAAACCTCAACTCATGTAACGCAGGCCAGGATACTCATTAAGGGTGTAACGGAATCTCGGCCAGGCGGTATCGAGAACGTTCATATAGCCAGCGGTAATTTGCGCCTGCAGCGCCGTCCAGGATCCCGACTTGATAGCGAGCGTATACGGTACAGAAGCCGGTGCATTCAAATCTGTAGAGACATATTGCCTGTAAGTCAGAGAGGCATTTGTCAGGCTGGCCAGCGCATCACGAATAGCCGTACTCACGTCTCCGTTTATGTTGCTGATAGCGAACTGCAAATCCTGTGTACCGTCGCTGTTTCTGGCCGGGATGGCGATATCGATAGCTGCGGCTGAAAAGGTTATAACAGCGCCATTTTCGGTCGTCGCTGTAATATCGTCGTAGCCCTTGCAGAAATAATGCACCGTCGAACCGATATTGATTTGCAGCGTTTCAATGATGACTTCCGATCCGCTACTGGCATAAAGCCGGTTAAGTACCGTCATGCTTTGGCCACTCCCTGTTTAATGCGATATCAAGCAGTGAACTACCTGCGATCCACTCTGGGTAGTTACCCCACGGCGGAGGCAATAGTGGACGCTCCCATAACTCCAGCGTCGCCGAATACCGCCAGTAGATAGGAGCCACCAGCACTGGCCCCTGATAGATATCCGTAAAACGACATTTGTAGAATTTTATGCCTGCAGGGGTTTGCAACTTCATCATGAACCAGGCTGCACCATCAGAGAGCGCATCGCGGTACCACGATTCAAACGTGAGCCCCTGAATATCGCTCTCCATAAACCAGGATACAGTCGCCTCCGTGGGAGTCGAGGTATACGCCCTGCGTTGTCGCGCGCGGCCAGTAGTGAGTTGAGTTCGTTTCAAAGGGCTGACTGGCTGGAACCCATAGCCTTCCTGCAGTGGCATTGGGAGATAGTCGTGTGGGTAAAGGATATCTGCCATGTTATTCCTTATACCCCCTCACGTAGCGACTCTTTAAAGCGCGGCCAAAATCGCCCTGCGGCATCATGACCTCCTTCGTAAGCTCCCCTTTCAACTGCCTGGAAAGCTGTCTGTTATTCTGGTTTAGCGTAGAATTAAGTTGCTCAGGCGTGACCCCCTGAAGGTTAAACTCTTGGGTAATCGGCGCATGAACAGTGGTTCGCCGGCTGTTGTCGCTGCTAACGTTCTGAACGCCAGTCCCAAACCCCGAACGCCCCAATGTCGCATCAAGCGGCTTTCCGTCCCGTAACGCCTCAAGCTGCGACACGCCGATTCGATTTGTAGACTCCTGGTCGAAAACGTACTCCCCTTTATGAACAATACCCGCTGGCTGATACTTTCCGCCTGAGCCAGTATATCCACCAGAAGCAAAGCCGACGGCGGCAGCACTGGAGATGCTGGACGTTATTGTAGCCATGAGGCCTGCAACAGTAGCCATTGCTGCTAAGTTGTATGGGAATGGCTGGCTTGAAAGCGCCTGCGCCATTGCCATTGGCAATTGAACAGCTGCCTGAGCAAGTGCAAAAGCTTTCTGCGTAACAAATGCCGCTTTATACATCACGGATTGCTCGCCGAACATCGCCCCCATCGAATCGGTGATACTGGAGAAAGAATTTTGCGCTGATTGCGTCTGTGCGGCATATACTGCGGTGCTTAGTGCTTGCTGGTTCTGTTGTCCTTGCTGTTGGAGAGCCAGCAATTGCTGCTGCTTCTGCTGCTCATTCAGTAAAGTACTTTGTGTGATCGCCTGCTGCTGCTGGTTCAGCCAGGAAGCATAATCAGTCTGGGCTTGCTTCAGCTTTTCGATAACCTCAAGCTGCGGATCTATTTGCAGCCCTATCATGTTCAATCCCTGCCCTGACAGGTCACTATTGGTTGCTCCAGACGTCAGCGTACCGCCGGCCTTGTTCACACCTGATATAACGGAATCAGGCAGCACTGATTTACCAATCAGGTCGCTCGCCTGATTCCCTGCAGCCTCCGGCGTCAGTTTCTTCAGCTCAACCATCTTCTGAAGAATTTCGAGGCGTTTTTGCAACGTCTCATTTTGGCGCAATTCCTTTGGTGCAATTTGCTCCTGCATTTTCCGGTAGTCATCCAGCGTTTTAACTGAACTCTGCAAAGCCTCCTGCTGCTTATAGGCCTGCAATATTTCGTCAGAACGGGAAAGAATCGACTTCTGGTCGGCGGTTAGTTGCGTTTTAGATTTGAAGTCAGCGATCTGCTGTTCGAACTTAACCCGTGCTTGCGTAGCGCTATTAAGTTTATCGCTGGCATCCAACTGGGACTGCATCGCGGCAGTCTGCTGGTGAATCTGGTCAAGAAGCCGAGTTGCTGCGTCCTCTGTAAATGTTTTACCTTTTATCTCTTTCTTAGGTTTTTCATTGCCCTGTTTTTTGGCCTGCTCCAATTCCTTTTCGCGAACGGCAATTAGCGCATTAGCTTGTTCAATTGCCTCTTTATTACCTGAGAAAGCTATTTTTCTTGATTGCGCCCTCGCTTCCTTTAGCCTTGCTTCGGCGCCAGCGACTCTGTCAGCCGCCAAATACTCCTTATTAATCCAATCAACAGACTCTGCAACAGCTTTATTACCCTCAATAGTCAGAACATTCATCGTTGATTGCAGGTCGATGGCCTGTCCGATAAATCTCATTGTGGGGTCAATTACACCGCCAAGAGCCACATTCTGCCTACCTTTATCGGCGGCCGTGTAATAGTTTTTGACCTTTATTGCTGCTGCCGTCCAGGAGTCGCCAATTTTAAGGATCTCGCGACGATGTAGGTCAATATCAGCATTTAGAGCCGTAAAATTGGCTGAATCCTTATATTGGGTAACTTTCTGTCGTGCTTCATCGTAACTGTAACCAACGTCGATTAACTTGTTGATTGCCTCACTAGCACCGTCATTGGTGGTAATGAACATGTTGCCGACATCATCAATCGCCTGACCCGTTTTGTCAGATATAGCGACCATATTGAGCGCCAGTCGTTCGGCCGCATCGCCGTTAGCACCAAGGGACGTTGTAGCGATTTTCGTTGCGGCATCTATCTCCTGGCGGTTTTGATAGACAGCATAAGTCAGTAGACCAACTGCGGCAGCGGCCACACTGTATGGATTAACCAACCCCATTACATAGGTAGACACACCTTTAATCGCCGGACCAACACCGCCGAACATGTCTTTTAACTGCCCACCTTGCTGCATCAACACCATAAACGGTGACTGGCCGGTAGAGAGCCCGACGACAATATCTGTCATTTGAGCAGGGATCATGCGCATGGCATTCGCTGTTTGAGCAGCAGAAATCCCTGTCCTGGTGAGTTGGTTCTGAGTTTTTTCCAGGGCGTCTCTTGTTTCAGTGAGTTTTCCATTTAGACGGTCATAAGCAAGCGGTGATAGCATCCCGGACGCTTTGGCGCTATCCAGTTGGCGCTGCTGTTCGTTCAGACGACGGAAAGCCTCTCCTACGGGGTCAATCTGAGCCTCAAGGCGACGTAAAGCAGTAACCTGTTCATCGTGAGCTTTTGCAGCTTCACGTTCTGCCTGAGCCGTTCCGGTAATTTCCCGTCGCGTCTCCATCAATTTTTTGCTGTAATTATCATATTGGGAAGCATTAATCTTCCCAGAATCAAGGGCTGTATTCAGTTCGCTTTGTTGTTGATCGAGATTGCGGAGCGCAGCCGATAGAGGATCAATTTTATCCAGCATTCTCTGAAATGCCTGCGCCTGTGCTTCCTGCTGTGCAGTTGCTAATTCACCAGCCTTTTTCGCTTCCCGCTGCGCTTGGGCAACACCACTTAATTCCTCAGTGGTGTCATTCAGCATCTTAGACAGTGAGCGAAACTCATCCTCATCAATTAGACCCTGATCGAAGTATTTTTTTAACTCACTGAAGCGCCGACCAACTGTATTGATAGCAGCGCCAACTGGATCAATAGCTGCTCGTAATTTGTTGAGAGCATCTTTTTCCTCATCTGTAGCTTTAGATACTTTTTCAATACTGGTTACGGCCTTATCACCAGACTGAGTCATTTTATCAAGGGCTACAGTGAGACTATCGGCCTGCTTCTCGGCTCCGGAGCTATCAATAACAATGGCCAGGCGGGAGGTTTGTTCAGTCATTTACCTTTCTCCGGGCAATAAAAAACCCCGCCGGGGCGAGGTTAGATTTTTAATAAACAATTACTGTCGATATATGATAATTGTTGCGATTATTGAAGCAGAGACAATGGCAGCCAGAATTAACCTGAGACTTTGCTATCTGAACACTTAACTGTTTTAAGAGATTCAAGCTGCTGAAGACGTGCCTGCGCCTTTTTACGCGCTTCACTTTTGGCCATACCATTACCGATACCGAAATCTCCCAAAGCCCCCAATACGGTACGCCCATCAAACTGACCTGTAGTTTCGATTTCGTTCTGAATGCTGTGCGTTTTTGCGATTTCCTGCTTAATTGCGGCACAATCTAACGCAGCAGACTCTTCGCTAGTTACGGATGGAGCTTGCGGATACTGCTTAGTAGCGCATCCAGAAATAACAAACATCCCAGCTATTACCATCATTAGTTTCTTCATTTTATGCTTCCTATAATTACAATCGGAAACATCCTAACACATGGATACAGGCAGACAATGATATGACTATTTCACTTTTTCCTGTCTTTTCTGTTCCGCCGCCCACTCATCCCGCCACGCATCGTCGAGCGCCAGGATAGCGGCGTCAAACTCGGTGCGGTCAATCAGGATCGTGCGCGATGCCAGATATAGCTCAATATCATTCAGGGATAATGGGAGCGGTACTCCGGCCATGCCAGCGTATTTCCTGCTGCGCGATATCATGGCATAGGCATTGAGGATCTCCCCTGTTACTGCATCAATTTCTGGCTCAGGAATCGGCGGAAGGTTCAATTGCTCCCGACGCCATTTAGCCTTATCTCCCCTTTCGCCCCCGAACTCCTTTAGCCACGCCTGCGCCTCTAGGGCTTTTTTACGGTTTCCTGAGTCTGCTGCTCCTTACCCTGAGCTATGTTCGCAGCCTCTGCCAGAATCAGCCAATACAACGCGGGGTTCTGCTTCAGTAACGCGACGCCAAGTTCTGGCGTATACGTTACAGCCTTCTCAATACCATCCACCAGCTCACCTACTCCCTCCCAGTCTTTCAAAAGGAAGCGCGCGCAGTTATCGATGAGCAGGTCATCAATTGAGTCAATGTCACCCACGCTGGCGAGATCGAAAGCGTCGGTACCGACCTGATAGTTCGCGTCCATTTTGTCGATATGGCGCCGCACCAGCGCATTACGTGAGCGGTACTGTGGATTCTCGCTGCTGGCCACCAGCAGGCGGAGTTTAAACAGTGCTTCTTCTTCCGGTGTGTATTTCTTTTTACGGCCATCAGGCTTTTTAAAAGGGAAAAACCAACGCTCGCCACTCAGATCAAGTTGAGAAGAAATAATCAGCATACAGACTCCATAAAAAGCCCGAACCGCAATGTTCTGCGGAACGGGTCAGGGAAATTAAGGTGCGGTGACAGTGATTTCAGACGTTGCCGTAAAGGTGCGAGCCTTCCCGGTGATCGTGGCGTTTCCGGCAGCATTGCGGGTCACTTTCGCCGTTTTTTGCCCGGTAGAAACTACGCTGGCAATCGCAGGATCAGATGACGTCCACTGGACGATATCTGTTGAATCAGCAGGTGTAAGCGTGGCGGTTAATGTCACCGTAGAGCCGACAGCGCCATTTGAAGTGGCTGGCGCAACACTGATTGCCGTCGCCGGTACTTTTGGCGCGCGGGTAATCGTTGGCGCCGTATTGGCGGCCGTGATATCGAGCTGAACCTGTACGATGTCAGTATTCCCGGCGTCCGGCCAGTCGCCAGATATCTGCACTTCAGGGAAGCTGAAGGTATAAGCGCCTTCGGCGTTCTCCAGCGTGAAGGTAAACGGCACCGTTTCGCCGGTGAAGGTTTTTTTATAAATCTCCCAGGCCGCCTTGGACCATGACAGCGTGATCTGGCCTGACGGTGTAAAGGTCGTCGGAATGTTTGCGCCAGCAAATGCTGAGCCGGTACCGATACAACGCTGAGTCTGCATGTTGTTATCAAACTGGATATTAAACGTATCCACACAGAAGCCAGCACCACCCGCCACCCCGTTCAGACTCAGGCCTGTCACTTCCTTAAACGAATAGCGCAGCGCGCCAGCACCATCCACCGGGTTAGTAAAATAGCTGGTATCGTCGGCTTTGGTTTCCCAGTCAAGCCCGGCGAAGGTAATGGTCGCGGTGATGTCGCCATCATTCGGGATTTCAATCTGGAAAGTGGCAACCTGGCAACCGCGGGCAATCTGTGCGATCCCTACGTCATCAGCGTATGAAGAAGCTGAAAAAGTAATGCGGTTGTTGCCCATCGTCAGCACATTATCGAGCCAATCCGCTCCGAAACAGCTCGCCAGAAAATCATCATGCTGATTCCAGCGAAATTTGGTGCCGACATCACCGCCGACATCAATCGTGCCACGGGAAACGCCCTGCGCCATACGGTCACCGCCGATTTCATCGTTATCGTTGGTGTTCTGCGTTGGCATCAGCCCGAACGACGAACGGCGTAACAGGTTCCAGACACCAGCAGAGGGTGTCTCTCCCGGTGTGGTTTCGCGAATAAACGCGGTTACTACTTTTGCGCCTGAACTCACAGGAGCCTCCTGTTGATTGTGCGCTACAGAGCGCGATAAGGGATTTGAAGATTGAGCTGAGACCAGCCATCGGTTTCACCTGCCGGGATGGCGGATACGGCGAAATAACTCAGCGCTCCGTCGTCCTGAAACTCGAAGAGTTGCGTTAATTTGTCGGCGGCCTGAGTCAGCTGCAGAGTGCCTGAACCAACAGGGACGAAAAGCTGGATGATGAGAACCCCTGTTCGGTGGACAGTCGGCCCCGCTCCAATTTCGTTAGCGCCTGCTTGTCCGGGGATGTCAGTAAGACGCGCCCAGATTTTTCGACCACTGGGATCGAATACAGGACCGTTTGGGCAGTCCACCGCATCCTGGGCAATAGCGGTCTGCGTCGTCATTCGTCTGATGACAACGTTTCTTATTTCTGTGAGGGTCATTTGTAGGCCTGAATCACACCATTAAATGAGACGACATAGACGCCTGTCGGCGCTTGCGTAGAGTGGCCATTCTCCAGCGGTACGGAGTAAGGGAGGTTTGACTGAATGTAAATCACCGAGTAGGCCGGCGCCTGATTGATGATATTTTTCCCATTGAGGAATGTCATCGTTCCCCGCGGGTCAGGCTCTGATGGTATTGAATGATCCGGTTCACCGATGCTGACAAAATGCGACGCCCGAAAGGTTCCTGCTCGATACTCAGCCGGACGCCGGATATCCATGCCATCGTTAACACGTGCTTTCTTTCTGAGACGGCCTGTCTTTGTCAGGTTGGCAGGATCGGCATAAAGAGATTCGTTCCACTCACCTACCGCTTTGTTGTACTGCACCGCAGTGGCGTTGATAGCCCATAACTCCGGGTTACCTACAGGCGATCGCTGGACGATTTCATTCAGCAGCTGAATGGCGATGGTTCTTTGCCGTAACTTGACGTCGTCCTCCACCAGCCCGGCGAATGCCGCCGGGTCAATGTTCCAGCCCTTAGCCATATCACGCCCTCCGCAGTTGAATGGAGTACGCAGCACCAGCAGAGTCGGCTGAAGCGGTGATGACCTCGTAGCGCTGGAGTACGCCAGTAATCGGGTCAGGAGCCGTGATAATGTGTTCAACCGCTGGCTTGTCGGTGACCTCATTAACCAGGGCGGTTAGCTTCACGTCACCATGAAGGATGTTAACGCCATCGATACGGCGGAGTTTATAGCGCGCCAGTACTCCGCGCCCCGAGTAAGTCACCTGCGTTTCAGTGCCGGTTTCCGTTACCGGGTCCCAGTCACCTCGAACGGTGTATGTTCCAGTGAAATCCTTAACAGCATCCTTCAGGTCGGTATCGAATGCCGCGGCGACTTCGGTTTGCAACTCGTCACGAATTCCCATATCACCCCCTCACCAGCCGCACCTCTGACTGACTAACGCCATAGGGCTTAAGCATGGCCAGCGCCAGCTGCAGGTCAGAATCAAGCAATGCAGAGCTGTTGGTAGCGAGTTCTGCGAAAGTCTTCGAAACGCTGACATCGTCGGCATCTACCGTCTTGCTGAGGAGCACGCCAGAATCAGTTTTCTGCTGATACAACCCGCCATTTGCCGCCGCCAGCGCCGCATAGGCGCCAGCCTGTTTTACATCGTCAGGAATGATGGTTTCGTGAGTTGCCTTATCGCACGGCATTTTCAGGTTAAGCCCATTCATCCAGGTATTAGCCATCAGCACAGATTTGGCTTTTTTGCTTTCATCTGTCCAGGTGGCACCGAGAATCGAATTGACATCTTCAACGGTGATGAAAGTGATCATGCATCACTCCATTTCTTTCCAGCCGTGCGCCTTCCAGTTCTCCACTTCATCAGGGTGAACGTTGGCGGTATTTGGAGCGCCGGGGAATGCCGGGAAATCGGTAACCATCGCCACCAACTGCGATGTGGTCGATACAGATACGTTGTTATCCGCCTGCGTAAACGCAGTTTGCTCAGCAGCTCGTTGTGCGCGCTGCTCTTTGGTTAATCCGGCCATAAGCCCTCCACTAAGAAAAGGGGCCGAAGCCCCCGATAATTAACCCAACAGCAGAACCGAGTGCTCAGTTTTCACTGCCGCTACGCCCCAGGACAGGCCAACTTCGTAGCGCACCTGACGGTATTGACGGTACAGCGCCACCTGATAAGTGATGCCTGACACCGGGTCAGTAACGTTCATGACGTCATCCGCAGTATCACCGCCCTGCGGCATTGCCGGGGTACGCGCAGCCAGCAAGAACGCGTTACGGTCGAAAGCCATGTTTGCGGTATATCCACCTACGGTAGTAATCGCGGAGTTATCCGCCAGCGACTGACGCAAGCCCGGTGCCGCCAGGGTAATAGTGGTAGTAGTAGCTGCAGCAACGAGGTATTTGTTGCTGTCACCATCAAACGTCACAATATCACCTGCCGTGAAAGAACCCGTGCCGGTATCAATCGCGATCAGGATATCACCCTCCGATTTTGCACCATTTACCAGATAATCAGCGGCAGCCGATGCTGCACGTTTTTTGACGTGCGCAGACTCGTGGATGTTGAATCCCTCCAGACGACCCACGATCCCCTCACGCAGCAGCGCATCGGTACCAGACTCGTTCACCTTGAACAGAACTGACTGTTTACCACGGAGGTTAGCAATTGCAGAGGAACCAAGGACCATCTGCAAATCGGTAGTCGGGGAGCCGTTATCGGACAATACCTGGCGCGCATTTGCCGCATCCGACAAATCACCTGCAATACCGAAAGGAGCAGTACCAGCCGTACCGACAGCGCGGGAGGAAGCGAAATACAAAGCCGCGAGATCCGAGTCCATCTCATTTGCCAGCGCGCGAAAAGCCTGCTTAAACTGATCAGCAAGGATGGTGTTGTATGTCCCTGCGGGCCCCAGCGCCAGTTGTTCCTCACCGTTCCATTTGACCGGAGCCATTTTGGATTTGGTGATTTTGACATCAACGGTGCCAATCGTCTGGTCGCCGTCATTTGGCGCAGTAGCCCCCGGGGTAATATCAACAGTGGTTGCCGGTGGCGCAACCGGCGCAGTAACAGTCTGGTCCTTCGCAGCCGCATCAGCTTTCGCATTGCGCGATACAGCCGGGATAAAACCGACCTGTTCGCGAGATACGGTATCCAGAGCCGTGAAGATAGTCGGGATCAACCCGGTAAGCGTATTAGCCATGTGTATGGATTCCTTGGAGATTAAAATATAGGGTTGGTTGAGCTATCCAGCTCCGGCACCAGCAGCCATCCGGCGGCTGGCAAAGAATTAATCGACAATGGTGATACCGTCTTTGAGAGTTGATTGCTGATCTGTCGGGCTCAAACTGGTAAACGCATCGCGTTTCATCGTTTTCTGCCCGAGTGAATGCTGAGACTGGCGAGAGCCGCCTCCCTGGTTGCCGCTGGCCTTCAGAATGTGGTCTTTCTGTGGGTACTGCTCCACCAGGAACTCCAGCGCCTCATCAAAGGCCGCCAGCTCGCCCGGCTTCGAGCGGGAATAAATTTTGTTGCCGGAGCCGTCATAGGCAACGACTTTGCCGTCCTCGACTTTGAAGGACTGACCGAACCGCGCCTGAAGCATATCTGCCGGAATTGCTACTTTATCTGCGATGAATTTCGAGCCAGAGAACCGGCCGCCGATCATTTCCTGATAAAGCTGGCCTTCAAGGGTCGTCGCACGCTGAGTAGCTTCATCAAGCTGGGCCTGGAATGATTTGGTGATATCCGCTTTAACCTGATCAACGGCGCCTGCGTCGATCAGTTTTTTCTGGTCGATTTTAGTCATCATCTCCAGCGCTTCGAGCGCCTTTGCCGGATCGCCGATTTTGGCAAACTTAGCCAGACCGGCTTCAGCGGCTTCTTTGGCTTCACGATGAGATTTTGCCTCGCCATTCAGAGAGGAGATTTTCCCAACGGCCTGCACAGCATCAAAACCAACTTCCTGGCCGTCATCGTGGACGTAGACGGGTAAACCGCTGGAATCGACTTCTGCATAGCTTTTGCCGTTAACTTCGACTGTTTTCAGTTTCATGTGGTTACCTTTTCGGGGTCATCCGACCGTTGCACCGCTCACCATCCGGATCACGGCAATAAAAAAGGCCGCCCGGAGGCAGCCTGATTGAAGACTTAAAAAGCTTTAAAGTCTGGCGTCGCTGAACGCCTGAGCATCCAGGTTACGAAGTTGCTCCAGAGTCAGCCATTCGCCCTTGTCGTTGTAGAAGTCATCGGGCGACATACCGCCGTCACGAATCAGCCGGGCCCGGGTTACGCCAACGATATGGGACTGTCGCGTGAACGACTGGCGCGAGAACCAGCCCTGATAATCGGTACCCGACGGCACCTGCCCGTCCATGCTGGCACGTGAGCTATCGGATATTTGCCCTACAGCAATACCGAGCTCATCAGACGATTTCAGGATGTAGGTTTCGACGCTGCGACAGCAGAAATGGATTTTCCCGGGGCCCTGCAGATACGGCATCTTATGGCCGATCGGCTTGTTATCAAGTGTGTACTTGAGGCGGTCGCGAATCCGACAGTCTTTTGATGTACGGTTATCCAAAGTGGATAACCACTGCTTACCCTTCAAAATGTCATCGTTCGCGTCTGCAAAGCTTTTCCTGGCAGTCGAAGCAAGATGCCCCACAGCCGTTTTTGCAATGCTGCCGGCATTGGTTCGGCTCATCTGCAGCGCGCCATCCTGATAACCACGGTTAGCATGACCACGGACCTTTCTGGCGATTTGCTCATGCGTATCGCCCAGGAGAAAACCCTGCCGCACTGTATTGGAAATTCTTGCCATCCTGTCGGCTTCAAGGTTATCTGCCCACTCCGAAAGCATGCGCCCCTGAAACGGCTGTGCCATCGCAGTTGCGTATACGGCATCCGGTGAAATGCCCACCAGTGGATGAAGCGATAGAACATCATCAGGAATCGCAAACTGGAACAGGCTCATCTGAAAGCCTGCTTCGTGCTGAGCGAGTTGCTGCAGCTCATCAGATAGTCCCGCGTACATTGACCTCACGGCCTCACGATTGAGAGCTCTGACATTAACGAGCAGCGCTTCCAGTCGCGACACGGTAAAGCTGTCAGTATCCAGGTTATCCATCGCCACCAGTAATCTGGCCGTCAGTTCCGCATCGCTGTCATTCAGGATTTTTATCATCCTGTTTGCAACGCTTGTGCTGTACCGCGCCAACCATATCGCATGCGCTATCGATTCATCCTGAAGCTTGTCATTCGCCGTTGCCATTTGCACCACCCGGGCAAAATGTTCTGTAAAGATTAGCCACCCGGGTTACTCAGTCCGCCGGCCAGCGTGACCTGCTGATTCCGTAACTCGTCGATTACCTCTTCGGGCTTCGCATCCGGATCAATAAATTTCAGAGCCTGCAATACGCGAACAGCATCGACCTGACGTATATCACCACCCTGACGGAGCGACTGAACAGCTGTTGCAACTGCGGCATCAAACGTCTGGGCTGAAACATCCAGTTCGGTGCGTACATCGACATTGCCGCCTTCTTTCTCGCCCAGCCATTCCGCCATAATTTGCAGGATATTATCGAGCGCATCCTCAAGCGAGCTTGCCATGGTGTAGAGAGGTGAATTCTCCTGCATCCGCTCTTCGTGAGTCTGGTCTAAGGATTTAGTCGATGTGTTTTCCGCGCGCAGCAGTTTTGCGCCGGCCTGACGCATCTGGTTTTCCAGATCCTCAAGAGAAATCTTACCGGCGTCAATTGCAGCTCCGGTATGCTCGACATATTCCAGTCCCTGCCGCTGGCGGTCATCGAAACGAGTCGCAGAGGAAGAACCTATCGTCAACGTTTCGCCATCAGCCAGACCGTAAGCCACCAGCAACGGCACACGAGCGACATGAAGGATGTTGTCCTGTTCACTCTGACTCTGCCAGTGCTTGATATTCAGTAAGGCAAGATTAAGCAGTGGCGGTGAACCGCGCATAAAGCCTGTGCGTTTCGTGTAAAGCGTCACCAGGGGAATGTCATCGCGACTGGTTTCCCACTCGTCGTGAATCTGCCACTGGCCTTCGCCGTTATCACCTTTATTTCGGCGATAAATTTCAACCTTACCCGGCATGATATGGCGTATTTGCTCAACTTTCGTTTGCCCGTAATCATCGCCATCAATAATGATGACCTCTCTGATACGCAGATCGGTCAGCACCACTTTCCCTTTAACCACTTTCGATTTCCAGCCGATGACCTGGCGAGGATTAAGCATCGTGGCATAAGGGCGGGATCCAGCGGCTTTTTCGTCAGCTTTAGTTTTTACTGCCTCCGGGTCAATTTTCGGGAAATCTACCAGCGCATGTACCAGACCATACTGGAATCCGATGCTGAAAAATTGCTGTGCCCAGACATCGAGCCGGTTTCCTTCCATATCAATATCTGGCGACAGCTCCCGTATTTGCTCAGGAGAGTCCTCACTCAATACTGTCGGCTCAGCAAACACTCGCCCGATGTTTTGTTTAATAGCCTCTTCATAGGCAGGTAGTAACGTTGCCGAAGCCAAACGCTCCTTATAACTTTCAGGATCTTCGTTCGGCCATTTCGGGAGATACTTCTTGCCCTGTCGGCGCATTTCCAGCGTGCCGCCCATCAGCGCATCATTAATATCCCATGCCTCAACCATGTCGTTATAGTCGAGGTTGGGCGTTGAAATATCAGGCATGGTTTTACATCCGCAGTTGGGTGACTTTTCCAGTCGGTTTGATAATCGGGAATTGCTTCACAATGAAATACCCACCGGCATCGTTGGGGTGATCGTTATCCGCCGTTTTATCCGGCTCACCATTTTCGCCCCAAACCTGTTGCTCAAGCGACTCGGTATACACCGGGCACCGCTTTACATTCACTTTGTAGCGACGTTCACCGTTACCATTGCAGAACATGGCATTCATCGCGTTGATGCGGTCTTTCACTGGCGGGTTTGATGCATTAACAACCACATTGAAGCCAGCCTGCTTAAGCTGGGCGATATCAGTGGCACTGGCATTGCTGGATTTGCGGGAATCGCCGGAAGCGTCCGGGTAAACATAGATTTCCCGCACCTTACGATAATCGTTGCCGTCGTACAGCCAGAACCGTTCTTTGATGATGCGGATCATGTCAGGGGTGTCGTAAGCATTCACAATTTCATTCACCGCAAACGGAAGCCCCAGACGTAACACATGAACAATCCCGGCCATCTTCCCGACGTTGAAATCCATACCGATATACAGCGGCTCACCGGGTTGCTCTTCCTCCCGACAGTTATTCAGCTTACGATCAAACTGATGGTAAATCGTCCCGCTGGTCAGGTTGGTGAACTGGCCACGCAAATAAGCCTTGATCAGCTCCGGCGGGTATGACTCCATTAGCGACGGGATATAGTCCGGCGGCAGATTCTTTTCGTTGTCGAACGTCGAGGCCTGCACCAGGCCATACAGCGTTAATAGCGAAGGTTTATCGCGTACAGCTTTTGCGAACTGCTGATAAACGAATTTAAAGCCTTCCGGCGTCGTGGTGACGTCGATCCCGTTTCGCAATCCGGGCACGTTATAACGCATACGTGCAATGATTTTTCGCCAGGCTAACTGCGCCTTTTTAGCGGGCATTACGTCCAGTTCATCAATCAGCGCATTACCGATTTTAAAACCAACGATGGTTTGCGGTTTCTCCATAGAGCGGCAAATCGTCGTTCCTCGGTACTGGCGCCCGGCGTAGAAGTGAACCTCTTTGTTTCCCTCGTTGATTTTGACATTCAGCCCCCAGTCGTGGGCCACCTCCTCAACAGTGGGATAAAAGATGTCACGGATCTGCGGATACGTTGGTGCAAAGTAACCCTGGTTGATTTTGGGGTGTTCCCACATCCCTTTGCAGATACCACCGCAGCCAACCCATGTCTTGCCAGAACCGAAGCCGGCGACATAGGCCTTAAATTTGTACTGCATCGCAAGGAATTTGGCCTGGGGAACGTTAAGCGTCGGAGCTATCGCCATCCTCTTCCCTCACTCGCGCATCGACTACGTTGATATTGATTGCAACTGGCGTTGGTTCGTCATCCTCCGGGTCAGTGGCCAGTTCTTTGCGAAGTTTGTCTATCTCCAGCTGCCGGCGCTCAATTTCTATCTGCTGCAGGCGCTGGGCAAACTCACTGTCAGCCAGGCCGAGACGTTTCATCACCGCCTCGTACATGCGCTCACGGCTGATGGCGGTTATCTCAACGCCATTCTTACCAAGCTTCACACCGGAATAGGCAAGCGCAGCATCCGGCGCCAGCTTGCGCGTATCGGCGAAGAAAGGCTGGCCGATGCCATCACCATTGCAGCGGGGGCATTCCGGGTTAGGTGCGCTGGTGTGGTCGTAACCGTAGCCGCCATCATCCAAAGGCTCGCGACGTTTTCGCTCAAGCGCTTCGAGTCGCTTCTCTTCGTACTCCACGGCATCACGCCATTGATACTGATGACCGGAGCCCCAGCAGTAGCGGCAGCTCCCGCGGCGATACTGAGAAAGCTGGTTGGCGTCGAAGGTGGCCAAACGCCACATCTGCTCAAGCACTTCATCGGCGCTGCCGAGCGTGCGCACAATGGATGCTTTCTGCTGCTGCGCAATGGCCTGCGCAACTGAAGTTTTCTGAAGCAGCTGATAACCAATTTGTTCAGCAGTCTTCTTGCTATACCCGGCTCGAATGGCGGCCTGCGTGGCGTTGTTGTCCTTCAGGTATTCCGCAACAAATAAGCGTTGTTGATCGGTGAGGTCATCATCATCCACCAGCGCTTCTGCGCACTTTTCCTTTTGCGCAGTGCGCAATTTCTTCTGCGCAGGTTTTTGCGCAGTTTGCGCAGTGGGTTTCTTGATGTATCGGCGGGCAGTAGCGTAATTCAGTCCCTGCGTTTCACACCAATCCTTCGGTGATACGCCGGTTGCGGCATGATCGGACAGGAACCGTTTCTGAAACTCGCCCCAGTCCGGTTTTGCCATGGTATTTTCCTGTGGTAACAACCATTAAAAAAGCCACCCGGAGGTGGCCTTTATATTGGTGGCTGTATGTTGCTTTGCTGTCGGCCTCAGAAGATTACCAGGCCTGAGAATCAATCTTATTTTGGACGTAGCGGAATTCGAGTAATTCTTTTGTGACAATAGCTACACCAGTGGCAATGCACTGCTCCTGAGTTATTTTTCTTTCACTGAACTCAGCCATCAGGGCTTTCAGCTCAGATGATTCTTTGGAAAGGATATCAAGGTTTTTCAGCACCGAATCGTAACTCTCTTCTCGGCACTCTTCCGGAATGGGAGGAGACACGACGTCTTTAATTTTCTTCAGTAGGCTCATAATTACTCCTTTTCAGAGCAATCCTACCAGCAAAGTATTGTGCATTGAACTACCCATTATCGAAACCACTCTTTGGAATGGCCTCTGTAATGCTCATTCAAGCCAATACGGTATCCTCTAGCTTCTCTACCTTATCGCGAGCCAGCGACACGCAGAAGCGAACGAACAGCGATGACAACGCGTAGCACACTGCGGTGAATACCCATCCGCTATTGGCCAGCAGGACGATGGTAAGCAACATGCCCCCACCAGCGAGCAATGACATTTTTTCGCCAGGTGATTCTTTTAACCGCTTCCAACACCTCATGTCCGGATTTCTCGTTGCCAACCAGCTCAGCACCGTAAGCAAGGATGAGAGTCAAAGGCCCAAGAACAATCACAAGGGCGATAACAACCCAGAACGCTGCAGCCGCAACACTGAGGATATTGTCTTGACCTGTAAACGTTGCAAATACCAGCGTCACCAGCAGGCTGTAATAAATCACCTGACTGAATGTGTCAGTTAGAAATTTATTCATTGCATATCCTTTTAGGCGTGAGCCTGTCGCTCGGTAAAGCCGCCAAGAGATAACGGTTTACCCAAGCTCACTACTGAAAGACTCTCTTATGTGCGCATGCGATGCGCATTAAAAAGCCCCGCGTATGCGAGGTACTGGTTAAACATCAGGGTATTACTGATAGAGCACAGCGTGTAAGGTTAACTCTCAGCCCGTCCGTGGTGGGACACTGGCGAACACATCAATAGCGGAGGAATGGTTGAATATCTCCGTGCAAGGAAAAATGATGAAAGAAGAATTCGTACCTGTTGAAAATGAAGTAGATACCTCCAGTTTGGAGGCATTAGGAGAAGAGCTGAAAGCTATGCGCCATGCGTACGCCATTCTGTTTACACAGCTCAGCCCACAAATTAAAAACGGTATTATCTATCAGCTAAATGAGCTACCTACAGATGCGGCCAAAAGAATGGGGTACTATCTCTCCCAGTTTACAAAGTTTGAAAAGAGTTAGAATCCTTAGGTGTACATTGCTTACTAAATCAGTTCCTCTGGTAAGAGTAGGGTATCCATCAGAAGTGGCATAAAGAAAATTCTGTTCAAAGACTGCCTAGCAAAAGAAACATCCGGATTTAGAACTTGATGTATCCAGTACATTGAAATGTCCGAAAAATGTGATAACGTCAGTTCGAACAAAATGATAACTGCTTTATTCATATTACATCTCGCCCTGCTCCCCCATAAAGCAGGGCTATTTTTTTATTTACTCTATAGAAAACCGGCATAAACAATGTGGGTTTAGATACATCAATGCCCATAAAAGGGCCGCATCAGCGACCGTAAAAATAAGGGAAAATATATTTCCACAATTAGGCATACAGCCAACCTAACACACTAATAATTATTGCTAGTACGATTAAAATTATGGCTGTCTTGCGCATGAATACTCCATAAAACGCCAATGCCATCCCAATACAAACGACTATCAATACAGGCCACATATTAAGTAATAATAATAAGTAAGCTTCCAAATCGCTGTGAATCGTCACAATTACTCCGAATTCATTAAGTCAGCCATCCCATAGTTCAAAACTTCGTCACACGATATCATGTGATTGCCCCTTACAAGACCAGATCTTATCACAAAATTTTAACAAGAGAGTGCTGTTTGTGAGCAGTATCGAGGGATTTACCCACTACCCTTAGATGAGATAGGCATTCTCATCGATTTGTTATTTGCCAGGATATCGCACCTGAACTGCTCTGAAAATATTTTCGAGTTATTTACCGCTTACGCTTGTTGTTTCTGAGCTGGCTCCTAGGCTAAAAGAGCCATTACATAAAAGACCTTGCGTTTACTTACCCGTGGACCTCAAGGATGAGGCCATTTATTTCACTCGCTGAGAGAGGTTAATGCTCTGGCAGTTAGCTAGCACCGATTTATTGTGCGCCAGAATGTCGCGCTTGGTCTGCTTATCCAGAACATCAATATCATGGTCAGTCAGGTAGATGATTCGTACCCAGCTGCAGGCCGTATCAACCACCACCGGGGCGGGTAAACTTTTCGCGCAACTCCCGATCAACATCGTCATCAGGCATATGGCTAACAGTCTGCTGTACATTGCTGGCCTCTCTGGTGGCTTCCTCTTTCCGTTCAGCTGCTGCGACGGTAGCAGCGGCGTTATCTTCGGTTCGCTGCTGCTCGGCTTTCGCTTCTGCTTTGTTGGTACCGCGAATATGTCCCAGGCCAAAAGCGCCAGCAATAGCAGAGATAACCAATGCAGCAAGGCCGACGATCATCTCCAGCGTCATATAACCACCCGTTCCTTTACCCAGCCATAAACAAACGCCTCGTTCGCGCTGCGCTGTTCTGCCAGTTCAAGATAACGCTGCCCCTGGCTGCAGTTCAGGGCGCGGAGCATAACCAACTCGCCCTCTTTTCCGCGTCGCGATAAATAACTTTTTAACGCGCTGATAGTTCGGGGTCCGATAAAGCCATCTGCAATAAGATCGGGATAGAGCGTTCCCTGAACGTTGAACACATTCAGCCACCGCTGAAACCATTTGGTCTGAACAGCCGGGCCCATGTTTACGCCAGTGTCGCAGAGTTCTGCTGCGATGGCGGGAGACACTTCTGAAACAAGGTCAAATCGTGGGCCTGTCCAGTAGTCAGCGGTCAGGATATCCAGCGCCTGCTGGCGGGTAAGATTCCGCATATCTCCTGTATAGCCATGAGAGCGAGCCACCGCTTGCGTGATACCCCAGTTTGTTGGGCCGCCTTTGTCGTCAGGGTGGTTTACGTAACCGCCCTCTTTGCCAAGGATGGCATTAAAAATTTCGTCTCTGGTCATGCGAATGCCTCAGGGCGTCAATAATCCGCGCGACATTTCCCCGAGCCCAGAGGACGACAGCGCAAATCAGGACGTTCACCAGCACCACAAACCAGTGTGATTCGTGATACAGGCCGAATAAATAACGAAAGGGGATGCTGGCGTACACCAGCACAGTAAAATAAGCCATCAGTGATATCAGTGGCCGATGCCTCGACCCACCACGCTGATAGAACATAAGGGAAATAACGATCACCCCGCAGATGATGGCATTTGCCATTGCACTCGGATCACTTGTTACCATTGCCAGTTCCTCCACCTCGTAAGCGAGAGAGAATTCCAAACAGGCTACCCAAATCCTGGCTGTTTACGAAAGTCAGCAGCTTAATAGCAATTGCTGCAACGATTACGGCGCCGAGAGCATCAAGCGGCCTGTCGCTATACCCCGTCCACTTGGAAAAGTAAGAACCAAGAAGCGGCGCGCCAATGACGCCAAATATGAATGACGTGATGAAGTATCCCACCAGCTTAAGTCTGCTGATATTCACCGCCGTAGCGACGTAGAAAACAGCGCCAGCGAAAGCACCAAACACCACACCATAATCAATGCCAGTTGCCAGGCCAAACATGCTGGCTCCCATCAGACCACCGGCAGCCACCGTAGTGCTAGAAACAGGATCGGACATTAAGCCCCCTCTTATTGCTGTGAGTCCTCTCAGAATTGAGGGGAAAAAGAAAAGGCCACGCATAAGCGCAGCCTCAAATGATTTGTTCCTCAGTTCGCCGAGGTGCCTTGTTCATGGCGAAAAAAAAGCCCGCTATAGTGGCGGGCAGAAGTTGGCATTCAAGGAGCAACGGTAAGGGCACGCCTGATTGTCCGAGCTACCGATTTACCAGGATGCATTTGTTATTTACCGTTACGTTCATTAAACATAGAAGGGTAACTGTAAACAGTAAACCCGACATTAATCTTAAATATGTTTAGTAACAGTGTGGTGCCGGGTGCCTCCCGGTGAGCACGCCCCAGTCGGCATGACTCGCGCTGCATTTACAGGATTCTGTAACTGACTGGTCGCCCCTCCGCACAGGGGGATTCACCACGTGAATAAATTAACCAAATGGTATTGCTCAGGTCAATATATTAGCCAGCAGGTGGTTTCTTCAATCTGGTTCAAGCCTCTTGCTCGGCGGGTGTCAACGTCTCACGCAAGAGCCCTGACCGGATCACGGAAACGAAAAAAGCCCCGGCATTTGCCGAGGCTCATAAATTTCTTCTTCAACGGTGAACATACAATGCCCATCGTTAGAACAAATTAACACGAATTCGGGAAAAGTAAATATCTCAGCGCGTTATTTGTTTGAGCTGTCCCTCCGCCCACGCCTCTTCTATATCGAATTTAGTGATCAGTTCGTCAAAGAATGGTTTAACCGTCTTCTTCCATGTATCCAGAGTGATGGCATCCGTTACCTGGCAAATGGCACTGTGCACTGCAGTGGAGAGGATTCGTTCATACCCACGACCACCACAGCGCTTGCAGCTGCCCATGACAGGTACACCCTGCTTCTCGGTCTCATCCTGGTTCACCACCTTCCCCCGACCGTGGCAGTCATTACAGGAGGCACTTACAGTCCCTTTTCCTTTGCATTTATGACAAAGCACCCGAATCTGCTCCCGGACAGACTTTACTTCTTCCCAGTCCGACGGCGAGATTCCCTTTGTTACCTTGACCCACTTTGGCGGTTTCCCATCTGGATACGATACTTTGTTTGTGAATACCTCTGCGTCGATGAATCCGGAACCGCAGCAGCAGTCACATTTTTTTTTGCTGGAAGCGCTTCGCGAATAGTCCTCAAAGGCAAATGTTGCGAGGATCTGGATAACCTGAGGTTTTACATTCGCCGAGAGCTTACGCAGCGCGGCAACTTTATCGCATTTTGTCAGCGCATACTCAGCTAATAGACCGATAGCTCGTTCCCGATCATTATTGCTGATGCCCATCTTGCCTAGGAAAGCGCTATACCCCATAGCGGCACGTTCCTGTGTCATGCCCATTGCAGCCATAATGTCAGTGCCGGTTAATGAGTCTGATGCCGTCGCTCGTGGAGAATCGCTAATCATAGTGGACTTCGCGAAGTGGTATTTCACTGTATTTTCGAGGTTCATGCTATTTCTCCCAGAGACTGATAAATGCGGACAAAGTTTTTCAAAATTCGATAATCGGTCATTACTGTTCCACGGTGCCGGCAGAGGCGTAGCTTTTGCCAGCGTTCGCGGATGCGTTCGATTACGTCGCGACTCATGAGGCCTCCCGTTGTTTTATTAGCGCACGGCGTAGCGCGCTGTAATGGCGCCTGATGCCTTCCAGTTCTTCGATGGTGTATCGGTGATGGGTGTTGTTGTTTTCGAGCGCCTCGACGCGCTCAGCTCCGATTTTCTCTACCAGGTCAATGCGGTACTGCTGCTGGTTTCCTGACATCTGCACGTTGCAGTGATGGCACTGCTTGTGAATGTTGTCCTCGTTGTAGCGCAGGTGCGATGCTTTACCGCGGGAACGGTAATGGCCGGCTTCCCACTGAACCGTGTCGAACGTGCCGCAGCTGATGCACGGCAGGTCGTGGTCTCGTTCGCGGATATAGTCGTTAACGACACGCTGTGTCATATCCTCCCAGTGCCTGAGGGGCTTCACCGCGGCTTTGCGTTTACGCCATTCGGCGCGCTCTTTCTTCGCATTCGCCTGCGCCTGTTTTTCGCGCTTCTTCTCCAGTTCCTGAATGGCAAATTCGGCGCCATGCTCAGGGCAGCACCAACGATGGTTCTCGAATGCTGGAGTGAATTTCGCCCGGCAGATTTTGCAGCGTCGTTGGGATCTCTTTGCCATGTTCACCCCCACATCCGGTTGCGCCAGCGGGAATCAGACCGCGGTGGATTCTTGTCTTCCGCAAGCTGAGCGCTGACGGTCCAGGTTATAAAATCTGGGTTTAAGCTACGTTCGACCTTTACCCCACGCTTGCGGTACTTATCCATCAGTTCATCGGCCTGCTGGGTTGTGCAGTCGTGATGGTGAAACCATGAATATTTCATCGCATCACCCCGCAAAGCTGAGCAATTGAGACGCTGCATTTTCAACAGCTTCACGACTGGCGAATTTTTGGGACAGAATCCACCGCCAGAGCACATCTAATGAGCCCTGGTAAAGCTGGTGGAATTCGGTTTCGTCCATACTGGCGAAAGAAATGCTGCGTGGGTGCTTCTTCAGAGTGCCATCCGGCAGCTGAAGTGCATCGTAATGGCCGGCTTCGACGATTACCCATGAGCGATAGGCGTCAAAGGATTTGCAGATGCTGATGCTTCCGGCTCGTTTTTCTGCGACGCGGTCGAGATACTGCTCGGCGATATCCTGGAATACCGATTCCTTGCCGCCATGGGATGCAAGGAATTTGGAATAACCGAGAATCAGCCTGCGCTCGTTCGAAGAGATTGCGCCGCCGGTAGGCTCCCAGTATTCAAAGCCCAGATTGAGTAATGCGAAATATCGGCGGTGAAACGCCGGATTACGGACAAGCTTATAATCGGCTTCCAGAACGGAGCCGAGCTTGCATTTTGATTGCAGAAAATCACTGGTCTCCGGCGTCGCGGGGATCAGGATACCTTGAGATTGTTTTATTAAGTGAAGCTGCGCCATCACGTTCTCCGGTGGCGCATTACTGTCAGGTGGCTGGTTGTTCAGACCAGCACTGCAAGTATGATGTAGCTAGCTGTTAAGAGTCAATTTTAGAGCCCATTTCCTTGATAACTTCCACCAACGATTTCCTTGTCCAGAGGTGTTCATCTTTTGCAATTTTTCTCACCGACACTTCGCTATTGATATTCGTTAGCAGGATTCGGTCATTCAAAGCTAATCGAAATGAGCACAAAACATGTCCGGAACCATCCGTGACGGTAGCCCAAAGATTCCCCTTCTGATTTGGCTCAATACCATCTGTCACATTACCCCCTGAGCGACATACAGACGCACGCATAGAAAACGAATAGCGGCATCAAGGGTAACGCTAATGCGATGCTCTGGGTTAAGAGCCGCCACCATCAAAATCAAACTAATAAAACCAGTCGTCAGCACTTTTCCACTTCTCGCCCAGAATCTCTTTGACGGTTTCTCTATCATAATTCAGGCCACAAAAAATACTGAGCTCATCGGTCCCGACACGTCGAACAGATCGAGCAGATCGAGCAGATATTGTGCTGATATAATACTTTTTGTTTAGTTGCCGACGCATTTTAGCCTCTAAAGCAGGTTCTATACCGTTTGGAAATTTTTTCTTACGTTCGATTATCAGTTCTACTTTCAAAATTATCCTCGCCATCGATAACTGTATATATATACAGTATATCGACACCAGAATTTTATCAACATCTTAACAGCACAAAACGTTAATTTTTTGGTCAGCATGCTAAATAAAATAATGACGTATCCTATTGATTTATAGTGATTTAATTTTTTGTTTTGACCTTCCATCTCGATGTATGATGTATACTCTACTCTCGGCAGTTGTATGCGGATGTCCCGTTGGAAACGTCTACATTTATTGCAAGACTCCTGGTAGTAAACCTATAACTAGCATATGACCTCTTCTCTAAAAGAAGTTTCGTATACAAAATATCTTTGTTTTCAGAATTGAATTATTTATCAAAAACATTAAAAATCATATAGTTATAAGTATAACTTGTGAGAATTTAGGCGGATATGCAGATTTATGTTCGACTTTAAACGAGGTACACTAACTCGCATATCCATTGAGGATGAGTTGTAAAAACAATTTTTACATTATTAATCAGTAAGTTAAGAACAACTTATCAAGGCTAAGCAATCTTTTCCCAGTATTAGCCTTGGGTCATATGAAGGGTTAACTTGTGCAATTATTAAGTTTATTTTGCGGGGCTGGCGGTCTTGATCTAGGTTTCCGACAATCAGGATATGATCTAAAACTGGCCATAGACTGGTCTGAGGCTGCTATCAAAACGCATAAACACAATTTTCCCGAGTCTACAGCTTTGAAGCTAGATCTGCTTGAACTTGGTGTTCCAGGGATGCTTGAGCTATGCAGTCAATACTTTAATGAAAATGAAGCAATGGGAATCATTGGTGGGCCTCCTTGTCAGGGGTTTTCCCGTGGAAATCCTAATTCGTTTGCAGATGATCCAAGGAATAAATTAGCGATTCTGTACGTTGACTTTATAAAAGAAGTTCAGAAACACTTCAATGTTAACTTTGTGGTTTTTGAAAATGTCCTTGGTATTAAAGATAAGAAACATATTCATACATACAATAAAATAACATCCCAACTAGATGTTATTGGCTACGATGTTTACGAACATGAATTAAACGCTATTAATTTTGGCGTTGCTCAAGAAAGAAAAAGAATTATTATAATCGCAATAAAAAAAGGGATATCTAAAAAAGAATTATCACTGACCCCCCCTTTTTCCTCCACTTCCCCTAAAACAGTTAAGGATGTGATCTTTGGTTTTCCTGAGCCCGTTTTTTATCACAGAAAAATTGTAGATACAGATATTAACTTCCATCCTAATCATTGGACGATGTTCCCTAAATCCGATAAATTTAAAAACCCTGAACTATTGCTAAATAAAACTAGAAGTTTTAGAACGATCAAATGGGATAAACCTAGTCCCACGATAGCATATGGAAACAGAGAAATATATGTACACCCAAATAAAAAGCGTAGATTGTCTATTTTTGAATCTATGTTGCTTCAGGGCTTCCCAAAAGATTTTGTATTGAAAGGGACTCTTTCTCAACAGGTTACTCAAGTTTCAAATGCTGTTCCGCCGCCAATGGCGAAACAAATAGCCTTGTCGATTAAAAATTCTATTAGAGGATAATATGGATATAATTAAAAATAAAGAACAACAGATTGCAGAAAATATTCGCAATAATAGAGAGGTTGTAGAAACAGCATTTCTTACTACTGATGAGAAAGTTATTGCACGCGTTACGGACGGCATATATAGACAACCAGGCTCTGCTCTACGCGAACTAATTTCTAATGCGTATGATGCTGATGCAACAGAGGTTCGCATTAGAACTGATGAACCTCGCTTTAATTCCATGACTATTGAGGATAATGGAAATGGTATGAGTCCTGAAACTTTAACGCGAGTAATGAACCATATTGGGGGAAGTTCAAAACGAAATAATATTGGTGCTGAATATGGGATTACAGACCCTCAAGATTTTAATCTTAGCCCTGGGGGACGACACTTAATTGGGAAAATAGGCATAGGATTATTCTCTGTATCTCAGCTAACTCAATCTTTTCAGATAATAACAAAAAGAAAAGGTGATGATTTCCGTAGTATTGCAAATGTTACGTTAAAACAATTCTCAGATCAAATATTAAAAGACACAGACAATGATGAATTATATGAATCTGGCACATATAAAATATGGACGGAAAATGCATCTGATATTGATACACACGGTACAACGGTAATCTTGCATAAAATTCGCAACCAAACTAAAGAAACACTCTCAAGTTCGAATATGTGGGCAAGTGTTGCTGCTAGTAAAGAAAAAATGGAGGAGACAGATGGTGATGATGATAATGAATTAATTCATCCACCCAAATATCATATAGGCTCAATAAAGGATGAAGAACATTTAAAACTTTTAGATAATGATGAAAAAGTAAGATCAGTTCCTTGGGAGGATAAAGATGAACCTCATGAGGCATTTAAAAAGCTAGTTAAATGTGTATGGGATGAATCTAAACCAACTAATCCAACACCAAAATTAGCAGAGTTATTTGATTTTTATTTAAAAATGATATGGGATCTAGCTTTAAGTGTTCCTGTTGACTATGTTGACAAGAGTATTTTTGACATACCATTTAATAATCAGTTTTATGCGTATAAAATATCTAATCTAATGAAAGGCGGACAAGCATCGCCAATCAATCTTTCTATGGGCAGTAAGTTAAGTGACCATTTTACATTCTCACATGAAGAGCGTAGCTCAAATTTTAACGTCTATATTGATAATCTGAAATTATCTCGTCCGATTATGTTTGAAAACCTCCCCAGCACATCACATGCCATCTCAAAACCAATGGTATTTATAGGTGAATATTTTGAGGAGTTCAAAGGCATCCCAATATCGGCGACCGGAGGTCCATTAAAATTTAAAGCTTATCTATTATGGAATTCTAAAATATGCCCGACAGAACATCAAGGCGTATTAATTCGTATACATGATGCAAGTGGCACAATGTTTGATGATACATTTATGAAATACCAAGTTCAGGAAAACACCCGAAAAAGACAAGTTACTTTTGAAATTTTCGTTGAACAGGGTTTAGATAGTGCATTAAACATAGATCGTGAATCCTATAATTTTTCTCATCCTCATGTTGTGATTTTAACTAGATGGGTGCACAGTGCGTTTAGACAATTTTCCAATGCGAATAAACAGTTAGCCAAAAAGTTAAGAAATGAGAGTCGTTCTTCAAAACAAAATAAAGTTTTATCTAAAATTGATAGGATTGTAGAAAAAGCATGGAGCAGTGCTGGGAATGATATTTATCAATTACCTCCGACAGTAGCAATTATAGATTCAGAAAAAAAAGATACACATTTAAATAAAGAAAGTGACTATATAGTAGACTTCTCTGATCTCACCATCAAAAAAAATGATGTAGAGAATTATAAACCCACACAATTAAATCCGCTTACAGAAGAAAAGATCAAAGCAATAACTGCGATTCTAGCAAGCTACGGTGTTCTTGAAAATTTACCGACTTTACACCGCAACTCAATGATTAAAGCTATTTATGATGTAATTATTGCTGAAGGAGATGCTTAATGAGCGACCAAAACTTCTTCGACGATCTTTTTGAAGAAATAAAGGAATTTCCTGAAGGACGTTCGACTAAAAACTCCTTTGCGCCATGGCATCATCCAAGAAAGCATTTGGTGCGATTAGAACAATGGGTATATTTCATAAATATCCTCATTGATAAAAAAATAAAGAAACTTGATAAGTTAAAGTATTTTAGCTTACCCGGGGATGATTTATTAGACGTAAGAACGATTCATGATGAAATATGCATCAGCCGTCAAATCCAGTTGCATTTCATGGGATTTAACGACCATGAGAGCGACAGCACACGCGAGCAAAATGCTAATATTTCTTTAACTGAAGTTAGAGCCCTACCTAACATAGATCCAAAATCAGAATATCATAACAACAATATTTTAAATATTGTAACAAAGGATTCATTAGCATATCAGAGATTTAAAAGCTTCGGCGATTTCGATGTAATTAACTTAGACTTTTGCGACAGCATAACTCAAAAAAAACCTGCAGATAGAAACCCTAATCACTATAATTTATTAACAAAAATAGTCCAACTACAGAATCACCGTGACAAACCATGGCTCCTTTTCTTGACAACAAGAATTGGCATTGACCATATTCATGAAGATGCTCTTGGTCATTTTAAAACACAGTATGAAGAAAATTTGCGGGATGATAATTTCAGAAAAAAATCTGAAGAAGCATTTAATGTGTATGATAGTGAAAGCTTAGCCCATGCATTTACTAATTGTGATAGCTTCAGAAAAATTATTTCAACTTCATTTTGCAAATGGCTACTATCTTTTTCGCTTAACTTAACCCCAAAAACAACAATCAAGCTACTTGATGCTATGGAGTACAAAGTTCTCCCTGAGTCTGAATATCCTGATATGTTGTCTCTCGCTTTATTATTAACGCCTCATCCAGATCAAATAACTGACCCGTCAGGTCTAGCCTTACCTAATGTGAAGGTTGAGGTTTTTCACGAGCCAACCATTGCTTCCAATTATATAGATAAAATTGGACGGTGTACAAACTGCGACGAGTATCTTGCAACCAGCCCAGCTAAAAAAGAGCAAATGATTAGTAAAAGCATTGCTCTTCTTAATTCTGCAAGATTTGACACAAGAGAGTACAGAAGAAAGTTTGGTTAATATGCCATACAAGGCCCAATTACATCAATTGGGCCTCTTTCTATTTCCGGCATCTAGCCAATTATTAATTTATAGATGACAGTTTAAGTAGTTTTGATTTTTGGTTTCTGATGGAGAAAGATGTTCACCACATTCAACGTTGATTCTGGCCCTCAGGGTTAATTCAGTGGTGTTCATGCCTGAGCCCCTTCTAACGCTGTTGCTATCTCTTCGAAAAAGCCATCTCGGGTATGGCTGGTCATTGCTGGTAAAAATACGGCCATCAGTCTGTTTGAGTTGCAGTTCTCATCGTCCGCAAAAAGAGCGATTTTCTTGTCTAGGCGCACCTTCGTTTCCTGCAACTGCTCGTTTTTCTTGTTAGTCCGCTGGATATAGTCAGCAATGATTTCTATTGCCTTATTTGTGTATTTTTCGACGTGCTCAGTCATGTGAACCACCTATCGCCTCAATCGTTTCCAACAACAGCCGGCGGCGCGTATTTTCTGCAAAGTGACGGCGCCCGGTTTCTTTGTGGTAAAACTCGTTTTTGCCGACGACCCACATTCGCTCTGTCTGGTGCAGTTTTTTTACCTTCGGACCGTCTTTGGTGATCACGATGCCGGTATGGGTTTTTACGATTGTCATACAGCCTCCCCAAGCACCCAGCGCAGAGCCGCCGCGTATTCACCGCTGGCACCTTCTAGGGCTTTTGTGATTTCTTTGCGTGATTTGAGACGTGACTTAGTTTCGCCAAGCACAGCGCGCTGACGCCAGGCTTTTTCATGGCCGGTTGTGCCAGCAGTTGCCGCTTCGATTTGAGCGACCTTCTCCCGCTGCTCTTCTGGTTTAAGCGATACCAGCTGACGCGCCTGAGTAACGGTGACAGTTCCAGACTCCACTGCATCGCGAACAGCCTGAGTAGCGTCCAGCAGTGACAGCGTTGCGCGTACGGTCTTAACGCTGCAGCCAAACATCAGAGAGAGGTCTTGCTCGTCGTGTCCACGTTCCAACGCATCAGCCATTTTTTTTGCGCGGCCGAGCGGCGTATCTGCCTGGCGGATTTCGTTAGCGCTTACCATCGCCTGCGCCATGCGGATAGCAGAACCACGTTTAGTGACTGCCGGAACCAGTAACGGTTCTTTGCCCTCATTCGACAGACGCTTGTTGGCTTCCAGTGTATGGCGCACACGCTGGCGACCATCAACCACACAGGACAACCCGCTCTCAGGGTCTTTCCAGACAATGATTGGTTCCAGTACTCCCTGATCCATGATGTTCAACACCATTGCCTCGCTGATAGGAAGGTGAATACGCTCATCGTAAAGTGGGTGGGCCTTATCGGTGACCAAGTGCAGGTTTTCAGGCTCAAAGTTGAGCACGTTTGTTTTGCCGCTGGCACCGTATACATCGATAGAATTCTTAGCCATGAATAGCCTCCTGAACATCTAAAACTCGCTGAAAAACAGGACTGCCAAGCAGGCTGTAATTCATCCCAACAACTACTTTCGGCACCAGACCAAATCGTTTCATGTCAAAATCGATGATGGCGCGCTGATCGCGGAATAAACCGGATCGGCCATGACGAACGACTTCGCCAGTGGCTTCCGCCTCGCGGAAATACTTCAGGACGGTATCGCGGCTTAACCCCAGTTTTTTCATTGCATCGCTGGTCGTAAGGCGCCCCTGATGTTTCGTGATACGAATCACTGCGCGGACATATTCCCGGCGCTCAGCAGTTGAAAATGCTCTAGCCATGTTTTCCTCACTTAACGACGCGCAGATGGCGGACGTTTTTGCGATAACTATCCCAGTCAAAGTTCACCCACATACCACCGTCCATCTGCAGACGGTCAAGGATCCGCGCACCGAGGGTATCCGTCAGGGATTCATAATTCAGGTTGGTCAGAATGCCGACCGGACGCATGGATGACAGGCGACGATCGATAACCTGGTTCAGAATGACCTTCTCGCCGCTGCTGCCACGTTGAATCCCAACTTCGTCCAGGATGAGCAAATCAACCCGGCAAAGGTCGTCCAGTAGAGATGCTTCTGACTGCCCGTCGTCATAGCACTCACGAACACGTAGCATCAGGTCAGGAATAGTCACCACCAACACGGAGTGTCCACCAGCCAGCAGGTGATTGCCGATTGCCGCCGCCAGATGGTTTTTCCCGGTACCGGGCGCGCCGCTAAATACAAAGCTTGCGAACCCGGAACCGAAGTTTTGTGCGTAGCTTTTTGCCATCGTCAGCGCCCGACGCTGCCCATCTCCTGCAACCTGGTAATTTGCGAACGTGCAGCTGCGGTGCAGATCCTGTATCCCGGCACGACCGAAAATTTTCTCTGAACGTGCACGCTGGTTCTGCTTTTCCAGCTCCTCGCAGCGTTTTCGGCCTTCCTCTGCCTGCCATGTGCGCCACTCGTCAACGCTGGCGAACTTTGGCTCAACACCCTGAGGGATAAGCTTTCTCAGCCGTTCCAGCGCACTACAAGTACCAATCATATTTTTCATATCTACCCCCTGAATCCGCTGGGAATTAACTTACTGGGCTGGGACACCACATTCGGATCCCGCTTTCCGGCAGCCGCGGTTGCGGTCCATGGTTCCTCGTAGTGCTTGGACGGACCGAAAAATGTGGATGCCTGTTTCACAAACTCGGTATTCAGTTTTCCGGCAGCAGTCACGTATGCAGCGTATCGACGAACGCCATCGATGATCTCCTGCGCTGTCGCGCCGGATTTAATTCGGGCAGTCCAGGCTTTGAACGCGTCAGCCTTGCTGTTGCCTCCGGCTCGTTTCGGGTATTCCCTCCAGGCCTGTTCAAACTCCTCCGAATAACTGCTTTTCGGCTTTTCAGATGGAGCTTCATCTGAAAATTCACTATCCGGGGGTGTGGCAGAGCCATGCCCCAAGAGATCTTTATCTTTTTCTTGTTCCTGATCCTGTTCCTGATCTTGGCTTCCTAGCCCCTTCGAAGCCCCTTCCAAAATTCGGCGTGGTTCTCGCTTGATATTCAAATGAAAATCATTTTTGTAGCGCTCGTAAAACGCTGAAAGAAAACGGTTTTCTGTGAGTGATGCATACTCACTTCTGACTCCAGCGCAACGGTTATCACCCGGCTTTAATGCTTTGCCTACCTGATAGGCGGCCATTTCATGCACCCAGACCATCTCTGTGTCCTCGTCATAGCTACAAAACCCCGCTTCTATGGACCTATTAAGCCCCTTCGAAGCCCCTTCCAAGCCCAAGCCTGTTTCATGGGCGATGTAAAGAATTGGCAGGTAATACAACCCGAGCATGTTTGCGTGTGGCGAGGTCATCAGATAGAACGAGACCACCTGCGCTTCAGCGCCTTTTTTCCGCAGTTCCCGACCTGTTTTCCCCAGCCAGAATTGCGGTGCGACTGTTGCATAGTCACGCATAGATACCCCTGAACTTATGACGTTGGTTTATCGGTCTTTTCTGCGTGTTGAAAGACAATATCAACGCACTGAAAGACACATCTTTGACAGATGGATACGCCGGGGCCGGCGATGAGAACGCCTGCAACCTCAATGTTGCTCGCCCCGCAAAAGGAGCATTTATGGGTCGCCTGGACGTTTACCTCAATCTCTGTTCCTGACATACTTACCTCGCAATTACCTCTTCGTTTTTGCACCTGAAAGCCGTTGGTGTTGCTGCACCGCGGCTTTCGCCTTTAAAACAACCCAACCGGGTTATTCCTCTTACGGATTGATTTCTTTGCTTCTCGCTTTTCTGCAGCGCTGGTTTACTTCTCAGCCCACAACCTGGCGTGGCGCATAACATCATCAAAAATGCCTCCCTTACGACTTGCCTGAGACATGCGCTTGTACATATCGACGGCCTGAAATGCCCCCCCCCCTGAGCCACTGCCTGGGTAAAGCCCTGCCGGATAAGCTCTTCGCGGACGTTTTTCTCAATGAATTCGATATGGTTCACGTAAACCCCCAGCTACAACGTGCCGAGCATTGAGGTGACGATTGCCATTAGCGGCCCCGTTAGCTCTGGGTCAACCCGAAACATCTCGAATATTCCCTCGCTCAGTTCTTTCAGCTTTTGATGGCGTGGAGCTCCCATAGCAACAGCAACCTTCGCTTCGCTGGTCTCTTTCTCCAGTCGTGCCAGGCGGGACATGAAATTGTCTTCAGGCAACAGGCGGTGGCGGTATTCCAACGGGAGAACGGCCATGATGGCTGGCGTCAGAAGACGCACATTCGCGCGATACTTTTCCGAATCGACCTCGTTATCCAGGTAACGGAAAAGCTTCTGGCGGGCGCGGCTGATGTCCGCGGGAAATTCAATTTCTTCCCCGCCCTGCTGGCGCCACTCTTCGATGATGTACGCCGAAACAACATCCTGACCTTCAGCTGCAGCCCAGGCGCGAACGGCAGAACGAATGCAGTCGTGATCTTCCACTTTCGCCTGATTTCGCTTTATCAGAGCGCCGGGGTTGAATCCGGTATTTTGTTGAAAGGAAAGTGTTTGCATGGTCAGTCTTCCTGTTTCGGCAGACCGTCGGTGGGGTTTGGGTACGCCTCAGGATCAATTTCATGAGGTGTTACTTCCCAGTTAAGAAAACGGCATAGTGGAACGATGCGTTTTTGAGGCACGCCATTCTCGTAAATCCACTTGCCGACAGCCTGACCGCTGATGCCAAAGTGTTTTCCGATACAGGCACGAGATGCTGCCTTACTGATTTTTTGTTGTGTCTCTTTGTTCATGTGCTCTCCTTGGTTTGATGGATGAAGCATACATGACGAAAGTTTATGTTTCAACAAACGAAAGATATTGTTTTAGTGCTGAGTGAAACCTTAGGTTGTAAAATGCACTTATGAATGAGATTACTTACCCAGTTTTTGCCAAAAGAATTCAACAAGTCATGACTGAAAATGGCTGGAATAAATCCGATCTAGCCAAGAAGGTCATGCTCTCGCACACTGCTGTGCAAAATTGGGCTAAAGGGAAAAGTGTTGCGAGCGGTGAGAGGTTAAAGCGGCTTGCTGCAGCAACAGGAAAACCAGAGCACTGGTTCTTTCTACCCTCAGATGAAAATGAAGATGAATCTGGTCAGACGTTTTCATCAAATCGTGAGCTGGATGAAAAGGAGCTAATGATACTCTCGCTCTTTAACCAGCTTCCTGAGTCAGAGAAGTTGCGTCTTATCCTTCACACTAAGGGTGTACTTCACGAAATCGAATTGCTTAAGAACGACGTTTACGACCTCATAAACAATCAGAAAAAATAAATACATAAACTCGTCCAACCAATGGCACCCATGCGGTGTCATTTTTTTTGCCCTCAAACGAAATAAATACTTTCGCACTCACTTTACAACCGAAACTTAATGTTGCATGATTAATCACATCGACAGCAAACGCATTGCTGTCAGGTGGTAAATGTTCCGCTGGCCGGCGACAAGGCAGAGGTTGAAATGAGTAAGCAAGGCATCAGAGCCCTGATCATTTCGGCAGTTATCGGGCTCTTCATCTGGACGGCGCTAATCAGTGCACTGTGGGAGTTATATCAATGGTCGATTTTGCACGTAAACCCGCTCGTCAGCAGGCTATTCGGTTAAGCCCTCTGTCAGCATTCATTCGTCGGGTGTGTTACATGCTCGCACAAAAAGGTGACCCTTCATGAACACGATGTTCGCACTGGTTCTCACTGTCGGCATGCTGACTGGCGGAAATCAGGACGTTCTTCTCGGTGTGTATGACAGCGAGTCGGATTGTAAGAAAGCAGCTGTTGAGCAGGGAATTGAAGAAAACTGTTACCCGCTTAAGGGAGTATTAGCAGAAAACCCAGCCGCATTTACGGCGCAGATGTAGGGGGAGTTATGCAGAAGAAATGCGCTTATTACCGCAAGCCGATTGAGGAAGGCAAGGAAGTAAAAATGACCATCCTCATCATTCACGGTTCGCAACTGGCGCCACGGGAAAGAACCTATTGCTCTACGAAGTGCGGTCAATACGACCAGATGGCCAACGAGGCCTAACGTAAAACCCGCCGAAGCGGGCTGTACGTCCGGTGACACCGACCAAAGTTCCACCGGAAATTACCAAAAACCAATGAACACCCTGAATGGGCGCTATCAATGGCCCGAGGGATTCTACATCCAAAATTGAGGCTATCACATGGAATATTTTTATCTGATAAAAGCGACTCAAAAATCGGGTAAAGCCGATGCTGTAATCTGGCGGTCTGCAAAAACCGAATCCCGCGCGCTGCTGCAGCTGGACGTCGACCTGGAAGATGCTGAGATCGAAACAGGCCGCGGCAAAGACTATCAAAAGCCAATCCGTACCGATTTCCCGGTATTTAACGATCTTCCGGCTGAAGGTGTTCTCGATTACTCATGGTGTGAACGCAACCAGCTCGCCGACGATGGTCGCACCTGGGCACTGAAGCCAGGACAGGAACCTGCAGACGTTCATCACACCGATGATGCTGAAGTATCCTCTGAGCCTGTCACTGGCGAGTTGGTTGATGACAATAGTGGTGACGATGCCGGTGATGCCGGTGATGTCGATACCGTGGAGTCGTTCGGTAATGCTGAATACGAAAACGATAAAAACGCCCTGTTCAATATCGCTGAGCAGCCGTTCCGCATTAAGCTGCTGGCGCAGTACATGGCGAATGATAACCACGTCTATCAAATCAGTATTCCGCACCGTAAAGAGCTCGCCGTTCTGGAAATGGATACCGATAACTCCGCAGTGCAGGATCTGATTCTCGCCGCTGAGAATGTCCAGGGGTTAAAGGATGCCGACATGCCTACCCTGTGGAAATTTACCAGCGCCAACAAAGCTGTATTTCCTGAAGGTAAGCGCCACGAACTGGGCAAGCGTATCCAGTTTGCAAAACTGTGGTTTGAAACTCCGCACATTGACCGCGGCAAACTCGTTCGCGAATGGTCTGCCGGAAATTACATTTCTTCCGTTCAGAAAACGGACACCGGCACGAATGCTGGCAGCGGTAATAAAACCAATCGCAACCCTGACTACACCCATACCCTTGATACGCTTGATGTTGAGATTGCGCTGGCCACAATGCCGATGGATTTCGATATCTACAATTTCCCGGCATCCATTCATCGCCGGGCTAAAGAAATCGTCCAGAAAAAAGAAAGCCCGTTCAAAGAATGGTCTGCTGCGCTGCGTAAAACCGCAGGCATCCTGGATTATTCACGCGCTGCCATTTTTGCCCTCATTCGTGGTGCCACCAGCGATATTCATCATTTCCCGGTAAGTCTGCAGACCTATATCAATGCGAACCTGACAGAGCATAAGCATGACGCGCCTTCTGCTGAAACGCTTGAGAAAGCCGGGCATGTGTCATCTGCCGCCGTCGCTGAACGGTCAGCCGTGGATAAGATTCTCGCAGATGAGCGCGGTGAATATATCGAAGGGGTAAGCGATCCAGATGCACCGAACTGGGTAACGGAAGACCTGACCAAACCCAAACAGCCTGAAGTTTCAAACATGGGCAATGGTGTTTTTTCGATTGATGGTCTGATGGATAGCCAGCCAGCATCATCACCAGCACTTTCTATCGTGGACCAGGCGCGCCAGCGCGCTGCAGAAGAAAAATTACATCCAGCTAATTCCTGGGAAACCACCAGCGATGTGCAGATGGAAACGGCTCAGCCAGTCAAAGACGAAAATGATAATGCGGTATCAGCAAGCGAAGGCACTGATGCAACTGCTCCGCAAGCAGATGCCGTGAACATGCGCGACATTCTTGCTGAGCGCTGCCCTGACCTTACCGCGGCAGTATTGAAGGACCAGCAATCAGCAACTGCAGAAGAAGAGCATGAGCCAGAGCCGGAAGCAACAAAATGGCCTGAATTCTTCGAGCCCGGTCGATATGAAGGTGTTCCGAACGATGTTTACCACGCGGCGAACGGTGTCAGTTCCACGATGGTTAAAGATGCACGGGTATCGCTGATGTATTTCGAGGCGCGCCACGTATCCAAAACCATCCAGAAGGCTCGTTCCCCAGTTCTGGATATGGGCAATCTGGTGCATGCGCTGGCGCTGCAACCAGAGCAGCTGGAAAAAGAATTCAGTATCGAACCGGAAATTCCTGAAGGTGCCTTCACCACGACTGCGACGATCCGCGCGTTTATCGACGAGTACAACGCCGGGCTTCCGCCGCTGTTGAGTGCTGACGACATCAAGGCGCTGCTGGAGGCGCACAACGCCACACTGCCCGCTCCAATTGCGTTAGGGGCATCAGTTGAAGAAACCGGGCAGAGCTATATGTCATTGCCTGCTGAGTTCCAGCGCATCGAAGACGGTCAGAAGCAAACCGCGGCCGCAATGAAGGCTTGCATCAAAGAATATAACGCCACCCTGCCCGCCCAGGTAAAAACCAGCGGCAGCCGTGATGCCCTATTAGAACAACTGGCGATTATCAATCCTGACATGGTCGCTCAGGAGACCCAGAAGGCGCAGTCTCTGAAAGTATCAGGCACTAAAGCGGATCTGATTCAGGCCGTGAAATCGGTTAAACCGGATGCAGTGTTTGCCGACGAACTACTGGATGCATGGCGCGAAAACCCGGAAGGAAAAATACTGGTTACCCGCCAGCAGATGAGCACTGCACTGGATATTCAGAAAGCACTGTTGAATCACCCTACTGCCGGTAAGTTGCTCCAGCACCCGAGCCGAGCCGTTGAGGTGAGCTATTTCGGTATTGATGAGGAAACCGGGCTGGAAGTTCGCGTGCGCCCTGACCTTGAGATAGACATGAGCGGCCTGCGCATTGGTGCGGACCTGAAGACCATCAGCATGTGGAACATCAAGCAGGAAGGCCTGCGCGCGAAGTTGCACAGGGAAATCATTGAGCGCGATTACCACCTCAGCGCGGCTATGTACTGCGAAACCGCGGCTCTGGATCAGTTCTTCTGGATTTTCGTCAACAAAGACGAGAACTACCACTGGATCGCCATTATCGAGGCATCCGAAGAACTACTGGAACTCGGCATGCTGGAATACCGCAAAGCAATGCGAGCCATCGCGAACGGTTTTGATACTGGCGAATGGCCGGCGCCAATCACCGAAGACTACACCGAAGAACTTAACGATTTTGATGTGCGCCGTCTCGAAGCGCTGCGCCTACAGGCATAAGGGGGAACAGTCATGGAAAACACCAACATTGTTACAGCTGAACAGCAGGCACCAAACACCATTTCAGCTAGCAACGCGATCTTTAACGTTCAGGCTCTCGGTCAGTTAACTGCTTTCGCAAACCTTATGGCTGATTCGCAAGTGACAGTGCCAGCTCACCTTGCAGGTAAGCCTGCCGATTGTATGGCCATCGTTATGCAGGCTATGCAGTGGGGCATGAATCCCTATGCAGTCGCGCAAAAAACGCATCTGGTAAACGGCGTGCTCGGATATGAAGCCCAGCTCGTCAACGCGGTAATAGCCAGTTCCAGTGCTATCAACGGTCGATTTCATTACCGCTACGGCGGGGACTGGGAGCGTTGCACAAGGACTCAGGAAATTACCAGGGAAAAACACGGTAAAAATGGGAAATACAACGTTACCGAACGGGTGCGAGGCTGGACTGATGAAGACGAAATCGGGCTGTTTGTTCAGGTCGGCGCGATCCTTCGCGGTGAGTCAGAAATCACCTGGGGTGAGCCGCTTTATCTCTCGGGTGTTGTAACTCGTAATTCCCCATTGTGGGTTTCTAACCCGAAGCAGCAGATCGCTTATCTGGGCGTGAAATACTGGGCTCGCCTGTACTGCCCTGAAGTGATTCTGGGTGTTTATAGCCCGGATGAAGTTGAGCAACGAACAGAACGAGAAATCAATCCGGCGCCGGTGCAAAGAATGTCTGTAGCTGAGATTACCAGCAGCTCTGACGCCACCACCAGCGAACAGGGTACAGGTATCAGCATTGATTCTCTTGCCGATGGACTCCGCGACCGAATTGATACAGCTGACTCAGTGGATCAGGCCAAAGCCATTCGCGCAGACATCGAATCACAGAAAGCTCTGCTGGGTACTGCTCTTTATACCGAACTGAAAAATAAGGCGGTGAAGCGCTACTACCTTGTTGATGCGAAGAACAAGGTTGAGGCTGCCATAAATTCACTTCCTAACCCTGGGGATCCGGAAGCAGAAGCGTTATTCGCGAAGGCAGGAAGCACCCTGACCTCATCGCGCCGCCACCTCGGTGATGAACTGTATGACCAGTTCCGTATCACCCTGGACGACATGAAACCGGAATACTTGGGCTAAGGGAGGCGGGAGGGGTCGCCCTCCCGGTAACGATATGAGCAAATCACTTAACGCACGATGCATACGCCGCTGGAAAGTTGAATTCAAAGGGCGCTGCGATTCAAAAGTGAATCCGTACTGGCGCAAGCGTGATCTGCGCGGGTATATCCGCGAAGCTGCGCTTACCACCGCTTATAGCATGGTCGAGAGCATGGCTGAACGTAACGCCAAGGTTGACTATGACGGCGCGCCGAATAGCTGGAGCTATGAGTTTTCTCTCTGGTATCGCTTACGCCGGGAAAAATATCTCAAAGAAGCGCGCGACTACCTGAATGAAGAAGCCACCAACGACGAGATCGACGAAGAAATAGAAAACGAGATGGAGGCCTGGAATGACTGATATTACTGATACCGGGCCATTGATTGAATCTGGCGCGCTGTTTGTCTCCAACCATTCTGGCGGCAAAGACAGCCAGGCGATGCTCATCAAACTGCTTGAGGTCATCCCGCCAAGGCAGCTTGTCGTCGTACATGCGTCGCTTGGCGCGATGGAATGGCCAGGAGCGCTGGAGCTGGCCAAGAAGCAGGCAGAGGTTGCAGGCATACCTTTCATCGTCGCCCGTGCACACAAGACCCTGCTGGAGATGGTAGAGCGTCGATTTGAGAACCGCCCAGAGGTGCCAAGCTGGCCGTCAGCCAGCACCCGTCAATGCACAAGTGATCTGAAACGTGGCCCTATCCAGCGCGAGGTTCGTCGGTATGCAAAAGCCAACGGGTTTAGAACCATCGTTAATTGCCTTGGCCTGCGTGCTCAGGAGTCACCGGGTCGAGCCAAGCGGCAGGTGTTCAGCAAAATGGGGATCAGCAACTCGGTTAACACCTGGTACGAATGGCTTCCGATCCATGAGTTGCTTACCGAAGAAGTGTTCTCCTTCATTCGACTGGCTGGGCAAGCTCCGCATTACGCCTATGCCCTTGGCAATGAGCGCCTTAGCTGCGTGTTCTGCATCATGGCGAGCCGTAACGACCTGAAGAATGGCGCAACTCACCATCCTAAGTTGTTGGAACAATATGCGGAGCTGGAGACCCGCACTGGCTACACCATGCACATGAATAGGATCCCGATTAAGGAGCTTGCAGCATGAGTCTTAAACATCGATTACCTGAGCTGGAAGCCAGCATCGACCCTGCGGCATTGCGCGCGGCCGCCGACGAATATTCGGATCTGCTTCTGACTTTGTGCTTGTGCATGAAGATGGCCGGCCCCACTCGGGCGAACGTGCGCGCCTGCGCCACCGCGCTTAAAAAGCGCCTGACAACCTGGCACAGCCAGAAAGAGCTCAACGCAATTCTGTCCAGTTGGGATCCCGTTGGCTATGTTCTCGGCCTCCGCCGGGAAGCGAACGACAACGCGTGCGCAGCTGGCGATCCAGTTGATGTATTTGTGTGAGGTGGATATGCGACTGATAAACCGAAGCAAGCAATCACCGCTGGGCCGCCAGGCTTGTGATGCCGCACTGGCAAAACATATTGAGCTTTATGGCGCCTACGGGCGACAGAAAACGAAGAGAACTTATACGGTGGTGGTTCAAGGCTCAAAGATCACTGTAGAAGTTGTAAACAGAAAATGCAGTTATGTGGCGACGGCCATGAGCTGCGCCCGTAGGCTGCAGCATCTTCCTGGACAATGTAACTAAGGGGCTTTTATGAATAACGCATCTCATTTCCAAGATGAAATATTGGTAACCAGTGACATTCTGTCCAGATACAAAATTTCGCGCAGCACACTGTATTTCTGGAGCACACCATCCCGGATGCCATCGTACTTTTCTCAGCCGTTTCCGAAGCCAAAAATAAATGGCAGTCCTAAAAGATGGCGTTTGTCAGACCTTCTTGCCTGGGAAGACAATATGGGTATCAAACCAGAGGCTGGCCAATCAACTTCTCAAGATGACGTTGCCAAACAGCAAGCCAATGACGCTGATCATCCAAATAATCGTGGAGGTTATACCGCGCCATGACTCCAGACATATGATGCCCTAGTAGCTTTTCCACAACATGTGGTGGCGCACCTAATTCAGAAAGGCGCGTCGCCACTGTTCTTCTCAAATCATGAAGCGACCAAGGTTTCATCCCTGTTTTTGCAATTATCTGCGCAGAGAACAGAGCCACGTTTGGTTGAAGTGGCGGCCTGTCATCTTCTGGCCCCCTGTATCGTGACAACGTCACAACATGTTTTGAAACTGATGTTTCTTTTTCAGCTACCATCATCTGTATTACAGCCTCAGGAACCGCCCTTCTCACCGACTTCCCAGTTTTATAGTCACTTGCCGGGATAGTCCATGTTTGTTCCTTGAAATCAAACCATTCCCATTTTGCTGTTCTGATCTCTGTACTTCGACAGCCAGTCATAATGAGAAACTTCATTATCAATTGCTGCCTATATCTCATCTCAGGCAGAGCCTTCCAAACTGTAATGATTTCATCATCACTTAACCTGCGATCTTTTACAGCTGCTGTGAGCCCTACATCTGATCGTCTAAGGCTTTCAATAGGGTTCACGTTAATTACCCCACGGTTGGAACAGAAACGAAATGTGCGCTGCATCAAACCGAGCATTTGACCTGTAACAACTCTTCGCCCCATACCGTCAAAAAGATTTAGCCAGTGAGCTTTAGTTGTCTGATCTACAATCATATTTCCGAGCACTGGGGCTATATGATTATTGAAGTCGCGGCGGTTAACTTTGATTTTTACCAGACCTTCAGGGATGCAGTAGTACTTCTCCCAGTAATCGAATGCTTCTTTCACTGTAAGCGCTTCTACTTTTTTCTGTTTCTCGAGTACTACTTGCCGTCTAGGATCAAGCCCTTCCGCTAGCCAAGCCCTGAACTGCTGCCTACGTTCTCGCGCATAAGCTAATGAGGTGGTTGGATAATCACCAATCGTTAGTTGAGCGGCTTTCCCGTTCCATCTGTAGCGGTAAAAGAATGTTATACTGCCGGATGTAGACAACCTGACATTCAGACCATGTGCGTCTGAAATGACCTCGATTTGGTCTCTTTTTTTGCCAAGAGCTTTTCTTAATTTTGTGTCGGTAAGCAATGTGTACACTCCGGAAGAAGATATACACATCAGTGTACACATTATGCGTAAATTGATAACCTTCAAATCTATGAAGAACACACAAAAATAAAGCGTTAAATACTGGCAAGTCGTTGATAATAGCGGGATTATTGAAAAGAAATAAAGCATGACTAACAAACTTAAAACGGATTCATATGCCCTACGATAGCGTCTATCTCGAAAAGCGCCCGCCCGGCGCATTGCGCACCGTATGGCGTAAATTCTACGGCGATACCACCGCGATGATTGGTTTATACGGCTGCGGCGCGCTGGTGCTGCTGTGCGTATTCGGCGGCTGGTTTGCGCCCTATGGCATCGATCAGCAGTTCCTCGGCTACCAGCTGCTGCCGCCTTCATGGTCGCGCTACGGCGAAGTGTCGTTCTTCCTCGGGACCGACGATCTTGGTCGCGATGTGCTAAGTCGCCTGCTCAGCGGCGCGGCGCCGACCGTCGGCGGCGCCTTTGTGGTCACGCTCGGCGCCGCGCTGTTCGGCCTGGTGCTTGGCGTGATTGCCGGTTCCACCCACGGTTTGCGTTCAGCGGTAATGAACCACATTCTCGACACCCTGCTGTCGATTCCGTCGCTGCTGCTGGCGATTATCGTCGTCGCTTTTGCCGGGCCGCATCTGAGCCATGCGATGTTTGCCGTCTGGCTGGCGCTGCTGCCGCGCATGGTGCGTTCGGTCTACAGCATGGTGCACGATGAACTGGAAAAAGAGTACGTGATTGCCGCCCGCCTTGACGGCGCTTCCACGCTCAATATTCTCTGGTTTGCGGTTCTGCCTAATATTACCGCAGGGCTGGTCACCGAAATAACCCGCGCGCTGTCGATGGCGATCCTCGACATTGCCGCGCTCGGTTTTCTCGACCTCGGCGCTCAGCTACCCTCTCCGGAATGGGGCGCCATGCTCGGCGACGCGCTGGAACTGATTTACGTCGCCCCCTGGACGGTCATGCTGCCGGGAGCGGCCATCATGATAAGCGTACTGCTCATCAATCTGCTGGGCGACGGTATTCGCCGCGCAATTATTGCCGGGGTTCAATAATGCCGTTACTGGATATTCGTAATCTCACCATTGAGTTTAAAACCAACGAGGGCTGGGTAAAGGCCGTCGATCGGGTCAGCCTGACGCTGGCTGAAGGTGAAGTCCGTGGCCTAGTGGGGGAATCAGGTTCCGGCAAAAGCTTAATCGCCAAGGCGATTTGCGGCGTCACCAAAGATAACTGGCGGGTCACCGCCGACCGTATGCGTTTTGATGATATCGATCTGCTGCGCCTCTCTAACCGCGAGCGCCGAAAACTGATTGGCCACAACGTATCGATGATCTTCCAGGAGCCGCAATCCTGTCTCGATCCTTCCGAGCGTATTGGGCTGCAGTTGATGCAAAATATCCCCGGCTGGACCTTTAAAGGCCACTGGTGGCAACGCTTTGGCTGGCGTAAGCGCCGCGCTATTGAACTGCTGCACCGGGTGGGAATTAAAGATCACAAAGATATTATGCGCAGCTTCCCCTACGAGCTGACCGACGGCGAATGTCAGAAGGTCATGATCGCCATCGCGCTTGCCAACCAGCCACGCTTGCTGATTGCTGATGAACCCACTAACGCCATGGAGCCAACCACCCAGGCGCAGATTATTCGCCTGTTGACCCGGCTCAACCAGAATAACAACACCACTATTTTGCTGATCAGTCACGATATGCAGATGCTCAGCAAATGGGCGGATAAAATTAACGTCATGTATTGCGGGCAGACGGTGGAAACCGCGCCGAGCGAAGAGCTGGTGACCATCCCTCATCACCCCTACACTCAAGCGCTGATTCGCGCCATCCCGGATTTCGGCAGCTCAATGCCGCATAAAAGCCGGCTGAATACCCTGCCCGGCGCCATTCCGCTGCTGGAACAACTGCCGATCGGCTGTCGGCTGGGACCGCGTTGTCCCTATGCGCAACGCGAGTGTATCGTCACGCCGCGTTTGACCGGCGCGCGTAATCATCTATACGCCTGTCATTTCCCGCTGAACATGGAGAAAGAGTGAAATGGTCGAAACATTGCTGGAAGTTCGCAATCTGAGTAAGACCTTTCGCTATCGCACCGGCTGGTTCCACCGTCAGACGGTAGAGGCGGTGAAGCCGCTGAGCTTTACCCTGCGCGAGCGTCAGACGCTGGCGATTATTGGTGAAAACGGCTCCGGTAAATCAACGCTGGCCAAAATGCTGGCCGGGATGGTTGAGCCGACCACCGGCGAACTGTTGATTGACGACCATCCGCTGGAGTTTGGCGACTACTCATTCCGCAGCCAGCGTATTCGCATGATTTTTCAGGATCCCTCGACCTCGCTTAACCCGCGTCAGCGTATTTCGCAAATCCTCGATTTCCCGCTGCGCCTCAATACCGATCTCGAACCGGAAGCCCGGGAAAAGCAGATTATCGAGACGATGCGCATGGTGGGCTTGCTACCGGACCACGTCAGCTACTATCCGCATATGCTGGCGCCGGGGCAAAAGCAGCGCCTGGGTCTTGCTCGTGCCTTGATCCTGCGTCCGAAAGTGATTATCTGCGATGAGGCGCTGGCCTCGTTGGATATGTCAATGCGTTCGCAGCTAATCAACCTGATGCTGGAACTACAGGAAAAACAGGGAATATCCTACATCTATGTCACCCAGCATCTGGGGATGATGAAGCATATCAGCGATCAGGTGCTGGTGATGCATGAGGGTGAAGTGGTCGAACGCGGCAGCACCGCCGATGTGCTCGCCTCGCCGCTCCACGAACTGACCAAGCGGCTGATCGCCGGCCATTTCGGCGAGGCGCTGACTGCCGACGCCTGGCGAAAAGATGGTAAATAGCGTTAACCTTCCTTCAGGGGCGGCATAATAGCCGCCCCTGCTATTTATCACTGCGGAAACACACTCTGCGCCGGTAATGGTCGGCGGTCAAAGCGGCGCAGCGCATAATACAACCATCCGGTACCTACCCAGCCGATAATCCATGACACATCATTGCCGGCGAATATCCACGTCAGCGAACCATGGAACAGCGGGTTCTCAATAAACGGCAGTTGAATAAGCACGCCAATGATATAAATGGTAATGGCATACAAATTCCAGAAACCATAGCGCTGATGCGGATCGCTAAGCGCCGGAATATCGACCGCGCCTTTAGAAATAATGTAGTAATCGGTCAGGCTGATGGCGCTCCAGGGAACGAAAAAGGCCAGCAGGAATAACAGGAAATGGGTGAAGTGCTTTAAGAAAGCCGGTTCGCTAAGCAGCGCGATAATACACGAAGCCGCGACCATCAGGACGACGAAAGCAACGCGGCATTTCTGCGACAACACCGTCTGGCGACGGAAACCGGAAACAATGGTGGTCAGAGACATAAAACTGCCGTAGGCGTTAAGCGTCGTGAAGGTGATCTTGCCAAAGCAAATAGCAAAGTAGATAACCATCGCCATCACCTGGCTTTTACCCAATCCCACCAGATAACTCACTTCATGACCGGGGAAAGCGCTGCCGGCAATCGCGGCGGTAAACACCCCCAGCGTCATAGATGTCTGGGTTCCCAATACGGTACCGAAAAACACCGAGCAGAACGTTTTCGTTGCCGATACATTGCGTGGCAGGTAGCGCGAATAGTCGGACACATACGGGCAAAACGCGATTTGCCACGACGAGGACAGCGACACGGCCAGCAGGAACATCGGCAGGGAGAAATGGTTATTTTGCGCCAGGGCCGCGAGATCCGCCGACATCAGCAGGGTAACGAACATATAGACGAAGGCCAGAATGCCGATAATGCTCGCCAGTTTACCAAGCTTATGAATCACCTTATAACCCAGCACCGCAATAACAATAATAATCGCGCTGAATAGCAGCATTCCAGCGACATTGCTGATATTCAACAGCTTTGCCATCGCCTGCCCCGCCAGTACGGTACCGCTGGCGGAGAAACCGACATACATAATGCAGACCAGTACCAACGGCACTACTGCGCCAAAGACGCCAAACTGGGCGCGGCTGATTATCATCTGCGGCAAACCCAGCCGTGGTCCCTGCAGCGCATGCAGCGACATTACCGCCGCCCCCAGCACCTGACCGAGGAGAAGACCTATCAGCGACCACACCACGTCGCCGCCCAGCACTACGGCTAAAGCGCCGGTGACAATAGCGGTAATTTGCAGGTTGCCGCCAAACCACAGGGTAAACTGGCTAAACGGATGCCCATGCCTCTCGCGTTCGGGGATGTAATCGATCGACCGCGTTTCACTTAATCCAGCCTGACTATTTTTTGACTGCCCATCTGTAGATGAAAAAGAAGACATAGGTACCTCGCTATTATTATTTATTCACTCCCCATCTGACCGATCCTGTATATACAAGCATTGACAACTGCCCGCACCGCACGCATCCTATTTTTGTGATGAATATGTAAATTCTTTGTATTGCAAAAAGTAACAAAACCATAACAATAACGTTGATAAACGCCTGCGCATACCGCGCCAAACCGAGGTGTAACGCTCATGATCGTTCCTGTCCAACTATCCACTCTGCCCGTCACGCCCTGGAAAAATGGCGCAGGCGAGACCCGTGAGATAGTCTGTGTCCCCTCTCCTGACGCCCCTTTTTTATGGCGAGCCAGCATTGCCACCCTGCAAAATGATGGTCCGTTTTCCTGCTTTCCCGGCGTCGACCGGGTCATTACTCTACTGGCCGGGCAGCCGCTGCGCCTGAAAGGCGAAGCTATCGATCACGCTTTAACGCTTTGGCAACCCTGGGCTTTTGCCGGCGAGTGGCCCTTGCGTAGCGAAGGGATCCGCGAACCCGGTCTCGACTTTAATATCATGACCCTGCGCAACCGCGCCGCCGCCGAGGTACGGGTCGTTGATGATATACAGACTCCTGGCGACGAAGGCGTCGCTTGGGTATTACAAGGGCGCTGGCAACTTGGTGAACGGCAATGTGAAGCGCAATCGGGTATTTTCTGGCATCAGCAAACGCCGGGCGAACTCGCGCCGCTCACGACGGACGCCCTACTGTTACTCACCACGATCGTGCGCCGTTAACCGCAGAAATATCGGTAACGCGTCGTGATCTCACGGTAAAACGTAGTGATTATCCGGTGATATACTGGGGTAAGCGCATTTATCATTACGCGCTGCGTTGCGATAGGCGGCACAAAAAATCGTGACACAAGGGGTCTTCAGTGGGATATAATTCCCGGCTAAATTTGAGTTATTTTGAAATAACAACGTTAACCGTTTGATTGTTAGAGTAAAAATAAGCAATAACGATAAGGATTAAAGCTATGGGTTTTCTTTCCGGTAAGCGCATTCTGATCACTGGCGTGGCCAGTAAACTGTCCATCGCCTACGGTATTGCGCAAGCAATGCACCGTGAAGGGGCTGAACTGGCATTCACCTATCAGAACGAAAAACTGAAAGGCCGCGTAGAAGAGTTTGCTGCTGCGCTGGGTTCTAACATTGTGCTGCAGTGCGACGTGGCTGAAGACGAAAGCATCACCGCGCTGTTCACTGAGCTTGAAAAAGTATGGCCGAAATTTGATGGTTTCGTGCACTCTATCGGTTATGCGCCGGCTGACCAGTTAGATGGTGACTACGTCAATGCCGTCACCCGCGAAGGTTTCAAAATTGCCCACGACATCAGCGCTTACAGCTTCGTGGCGATGGCGAAAGCTTGCCGCTCGATGCTGAACCCGGGCTCCGCGCTGCTGACCCTCTCCTATCTGGGCGCTGAGCGTGCTATCCCGAACTATAACGTGATGGGTCTGGCAAAAGCGTCTCTGGAAGCCAACGTACGCTATATGGCGAACGCGATGGGTCCGGAAGGTATTCGCGTGAACGCCATCTCCGCGGGTCCGATCCGCACCCTGGCGGCATCCGGTATCAAAGATTTCCGTAAAATGCTGGCGCACTGCGAAGCGGTCACCCCGATCCGTCGCACCGTCACCATCGAAGACGTCGGCAACAGCGCGGCCTTCCTGTGCTCTAACCTGTCTGCGGGCATCTCCGGTGAAGTCGTTCACGTTGACGGCGGTTTCAGCATCGCTGCGATGAACGAACTGGAACTGAAATAAGTTCCCTATCCTCCTCACCCCGGTGAGGAGGATCTCTCTCCTTTCTCTGCTTACGCTTCTCTTCTGTTATTCCAATCCGCTATTTGTTAGTACGTATCAATATTTTCTCCTGCTTCAGGGTTACGCCAGGATAGTTGTGCATAGAGGTACCGCGAAACGGCGGTTCGCCACCTACCGAACAAGGAACGCCCATGGAGCAACGCCGCGTGTATGGCAAAAACCACTGGTATCACGAGACCCAGTCAACCAATAGCCCGGTCGAGATTCTTCCTCTGGTCCCGGAGGCCGCTGACGTTGATGACCGTTTTTTGCTCGATCTGCCACTCGCAGCCGATCTCAGCCACCCTCATGAAGGCTGGCTGGCGCCCGCGCGTCAGTTGACAAAGGTCCTTTTCCCGGACAACGTCACGGTAACCCGATTACAAACCTTCAGCGCCTACGACCGTCTTAGCACCGCCTTGACCGTCGCTCAGGTCTACGGCGTACAGCGCTTGTGTAACCACTACGCCGCCCGTCTGGCGCCGTTGCCTGGCCCTGACTCCTCACGAGAAAGTAATCACCGGTTGGCGCAGATAACCCAGTAGCCAGTTCTCCTTCGGTTATCAACGAGGTCTCCCGCCGCCAGCTTGAGGAGGTCGGGCTGACCAGCCGCGATATTGTGTTAATTAACCAAATTATCGGCTTCGTGGGCTTTCAGGCCCGCGCGGTGGCCGCATTTCAGGCCGCGCTCGGCCAACCGGTACGCTGGCTTCCCGGTATGCCGCAGCAGAATGATGCCCCGGCAGAACGCTTTACTGATGTTACTGGAGAGTGGTCCCTGGATATCGATGATGCCGACCTGCGTTATGCCAATGATGACAGGCAAGCCAGGCTCGCCGCATGGCACCATCATCCCGGCCTGCAGCCTCTCGCCCCCCTTCTGGCAACGGATGAAGGCGCGTTAGCCCTGCTACATCAACTGCTGAATCAACTGGATAATTCTGCTCAGCCCTTAGGCGCAATGGCGGCGTTACTCGCGGCGCGAATCAACGGCAGCGTCAGCTGTTTTAACGCCTGGAGAGCTCGCTGGACAGGTGACAACGGATTGTTGCAGGCATTGCGCGGCGATGAACGAACGGTTCAGCACTGGGCGCGAAGCCATTCTTTGGAACACGTTTTCCTACAGGCGGCGCAGCTATTGACTCGTGCGCCGGATCGTTTTAGCGCCGCGCAGCTAACTCCCCTCACTGAATATGGGCTTTCCCGCGTTGAGGCTATCGATCTGCTGGCGTGGTGCGGCCTCTGCGGGTGGCTGAACCGGCTTAAAATCGCCCTCGGCGAGGTACGTCAAGCGACGTAAAATGCTGAAACAGCGCTTGCTGAGGCAGGCATATTCGCGTAAAAATGTCAGCCGCTCTTTTAGCCACGAAAAAACCTAATTATGTTTCAGGACAACCCGCTGCTAGCGCAGCTTAAACAGCAATTGCATTCCCAGACTCCGCGCGTTGAAGGGGTCGTTAAAGGTACGGAAAAAGGTTTTGGCTTCCTTGAAGTCGACTCGCAAAAAAGCTACTTCATTCCGCCGCCGCAAATGAAAAAAGTGATGCATGGCGATCGTATTATCGCCGTGGTCCATACCGAAAAAGAACGTGAAAGCGCCGAGCCGGAAGAGCTGGTTGAGCCTTTCCTGACCCGTTTTGTCGGTAAAGTGCAGAAAAAAGACGATCGTCTGTCTATCGTTCCTGATCATCCGCTGCTGAAAGACGCCATCCCTTGCCGCGCCGCGCGCGGCGTAGAACATGACTTCAAACAGGGTGACTGGGCGGTGGCTGAAATGCGTCGCCATCCGCTGAAAGGCGACCGCGGTTTCTATGCCGAATTAACGCAATTCATCACCTTTAGCGACGATCATTTCGTGCCGTGGTGGGTGACGCTGGCGCGTCATAACCTGGAAAAAGAAGCGCCGAATGGCGTTGCCACCGAGATGCTCGATGAAGGACTGGAACGCCGCGATCTGACGGCGCTTGAGTTCGTAACCATCGACAGCGCCAGCACCGAAGATATGGACGATGCGCTGTATGTCGAGCGCACGGACGACGGTAAACTGCTGCTGACCGTCGCTATCGCCGATCCGACAGCGTGGATTGCCGAGGGCAGTAAACTGGACAACGCGGCGAAAATCCGCGCCTTCACCAACTATCTGCCGGGCTTTAATATCCCAATGTTGCCGCGCGAGCTGTCTGACGATTTGTGCTCGCTGCGCGCCAACGAAGTGCGCCCGGTGCTCGCCTGCCGCATGACTCTGGCGGCTGACGGCGCCATTGAAGATAATATCGAATTCTTCGCCGCAACTATCGAATCTAAAGCCAAACTGGCTTATGACGACGTCTCCAACTGGCTGGAAAATATCGGCTCATGGCAGCCTGCTGATGACGCTATCGCGCAGCAAATCAAACTGCTGCAGGAAGTCTGCCAGCGCCGCAGCGAATGGCGTCAAACCCACGCGCTGGTATTCAAAGACCGCCCTGATTATCGCTTCGTGTTGGGTGAGAAAGGTGAAGTGCTGGATATCGTTGCCGAACCGCGCCGCATCGCCAACCGCATCGTTGAAGAGTCAATGATTGCCGCTAATATCTGCGCGGCACGCGTGCTGCGCGATAACCTGGGCTTTGGCGTTTATAACGTGCACACCGGTTTCGATCCGGCTAACACCGAGCAACTGGCCGCGCTGCTGAAGACGCACGATGTACACGTCGATCCGCAGGAAGTCCTGACACTCGACGGTTTCTGTAAACTGCGCCGCGAACTGGATGCTCAGTCTTCAGGTTTCCTTGATAGCCGCATCCGCCGCTTCCAGTCGTTCGCCGAAATCAGTATCGAGCCAGGCCCACACTTCGGCCTTGGCCTGGAAGCTTACGCCACCTGGACTTCGCCAATCCGTAAATACGGCGATATGATCAACCACCGTCTGTTAAAAGCCGTCATTAAAGGCGAGACCATTGGTCGCCCGCAGGATGACGTCACCGTACAGATGGCGGAACGCCGTCGTCTGAACCGGATGGCGGAACGCGACGTCGCAGATTGGCTGTATGCTCGCTTCCTCAATGATAAAGCCGGGACCGATACCCGCTACGCGGCAGAAATCATTGATGTCAGCCGCGGCGGCATGCGCGTGCGCCTGGTCGATAACGGCGCTGTCGCCTTTATCCCGGCACCTTTCCTGCACGCGGTGCGCGATGAACTGGTCTGCAGCCAGGAGAACGGAACCGTACAGATTAAAGGTGAAGTCGTTTACAAAGTCACCGATGTTATCGACGTGACTATCGCTGAAGTCCGTATGGAAACCCGCAGCGTCATCGCCCGTCCGGCGGCGTAACGCTTTTATGGCCCCTGCCCAGGGGCCATACATTTCTCGTTTTGAGTGAATATCGCCAGCCGCGCAAGGATGTGCGTTTTTTTCGCTTCTCTTTTGCAACTGTTTTTTGCATCATTGATTTCATTCATTTTTGTAACCAGGATAATGCTATGTCTGATCTGAATGCCCGCCTGCTCGCCCAACGTATCGATACCGTGCTGGATATTCTGGTTGCCGGAGATTATCACTCGGCGATCCATAATCTGGAGATCCTCAAAGCCGAGCTGCAGGCGTTGTCTCACGACGAGCCAGAGAAGGACTCAGGGCAATCGAAAGCGCCGTGGGAAATCTAATTCATTCCTGTCCCCCAGCACGCCTTAAGGCCTGCTGGGCGCCGTATAGACCTCTAACTGTGATGTAGCTATGAACGCCCGACAACAAAGTATTTTGCAAATGGTCATCGATAAAGGCCGTATGAGCGTAGCCGATCTGGCCAGGATGACCGGTGTCTCAGAAGTCACTATTCGTCAGGATCTGAATTCGCTGGAAAAACAAAGCTACCTGCGCCGTACCCACGGCTTTGCGGTACCGCTGGATAGTGAAGACGTCGAAACCCGGATGATGACCAACTTTGCCATTAAGCGTGAACTCGCCGCGCGCGCCGCGTCGCTGGTGGCAGCCGGAGAGACGGTGTTCATCGAAAATGGCAGTTCAAACGCCCTTCTGGCTCGCACATTGGCGGAACGCGGCGATATCACCATCATCACCGTGAGCAGCTATATCGCGCATTTACTCAAGGAAACGCCGGGCGAGGTGATTCTGCTGGGCGGTATTTATCAGAAGCGTAGTGAAAGCATGGTCGGCCCGCTAACCCGCCAGTGCATTCAGCAGGTACACTTTAGCAAGGCATTTATCGGCGTTGACGGCTGGCAGAGCGAAACCGGCTTCACCGGCCGCGACATGATGCGCGCCGATGTGGTTAATGCGGTGCTGGAAAAACAGTGCGAAGCCATCGTGTTGAGCGACAGCTCGAAATTCAGCGTTGTGCATCCCTATCCGCTGGGTCCGATTTCCCGTTTCAATCGCATCATTACCGATAATAATTTGCACGACACTATCCGCCAGCAGCTCACCGACAGCGGTTTAACCGTCGATATTGTTAACCCCGCCTGATCGCTTCCGCCAGCGCCCGATAAAATGGCGTTGGCGTCCCTTCTGCGTCTGAGAGTATTCCGACCCGCAATTAAGATTTTTTACCTGACGTTAAATTTTAAAATAAGTAGAATTATTATTAGCGATATAACAGGAAGTGACTATCACCTGCGTGATTAGAGCAACACCTGCGCAACTTAAGTTTCATGGAATAACCCGTAAGTCATAGCCTGTTGCTATGCTTAAAGGAAGTTGTATCCATGAATAGATTATTCAGGAGAATAAAATGATGACTTCGATGAGCAAAAAAATGGCTGCGGCCGTACTGGCGGTTACTGTAGTAATGTCTCTGAGCGCTTGCTCTCACTGGTCTAAACGCGACCGTAACACCGCAATCGGCGCAGGCGCCGGCGCACTGGGCGGCGCGGTATTAACTGACGGCAGCACCCTGGGCACCCTGGGTGGCGCAGCGGTTGGCGGCATCATTGGCCACCAGGTTGGCAAATAACCACCCCGCATATTAAATTAATAATAATTTCGTAGTTACTGACTCACGCATCTACAAATAATTAAGGCCACGGTAAATACCGTGGCCTTGTTGTTTATTTCATAGAAATTATCTTAGCCACCCGCTAATTTCACTTTCATCCCTTTGGCCTCCAGCAGCGATTTCAGCAAGTCGCGTTTATCCCCCTGAATTTCAATCACTCCCTCCTTGAGTGAACCGCCGCAACCGCATTTCTTTTTCAGCTCAGCGGCCAGCTTCGCCAGCGCGTCGTCATCCAGATCGATGCCGGTAATCAGGCAGACGCCCTTTCCTTTGCGCCCGCTGGTCTGGCGTTGAATACGCACGATGCCATCGCCTTTCGCTCGTTGCGGCGCCGCTTTCGGCTCTTCGATACGGCCGCTATCGGTGGAGTAAACCAGGCGGCTATTTGAATCACTCATTACGCCCCCTGCTTCAGCGATGCGTTGATACTGGCAAGCGTTGCCGCCGGATCGGCGGACTGGGTAACCGGGCGGCCAATGACCATATAATCAACCCCCGCCTGCTGCGCCTGTTCCGGGGTCATAATTCGGCGCTGATCGCCTGCATCGCTACCTGTGGGGCGGATCCCTGGCGTGACTAACTTAAATTCCTGCCCTAATTCCTGCTTAAAGCGGGCGGCTTCCTGCGCGGAACAGACTACGCCGTCGAGACCACAGCGTTTGGTTAGCGCAGCCAGTTTAGCGGCATGATCGGCAGGAGAAAGCGTGATGCCAAGGTCCTGCAAATCGCTGGCTTCCATGCTGGTCAATACGGTGACCGCAATCAGTAACGGCGCCTCTTTTCCGAACGGCAACAGCGCCTCGCGGGCCGCCGTCATCATGCGCGCACCGCCTGAGGCGTGAACGTTCACCATCCATACGCCGAGTTCCGCCGCAGCGGCGACCGCACGTGCGGTGGTATTAGGAATATCGTGGAATTTCAGGTCGAGGAACACTTCAAAGCCGCGTTGATGCAGGTCGCGAACAAACTGCGGCCCCAGCAGCGTGAACATCTCCTTACCTACTTTCAACCGGCAGTCGCGGGGATCGATTCGATCAACAAAGGCTAACGCCTTGTCACGGTTATCATAATCAAGCGCAACAACGACGGGAGAGGATGTGATAACACGAGGAGAAGAGGTAGCAGTAGACGTCATGACCGGACCTTAATTGTGGATGAGCGCCGCCAGGGCGCAAAAAAGGTAAACGGGCAGCATTCTACCTGCGAAGTGGGGAAAATGACAGGCTGCTTTGCCCCTCTACAGACAAAAGCGGGCACGCGGCAACAGAATTGGGCATGGTAAAACTCAGACAAGTATGTTGTAACTAAAGTCTGGCTTTTTTTTAGAAGTTATTGACCATCCAGGCCGCGAATCGGCTTGATGGTCGCCCACGAGCGGCAGGACGGGCAGTGCCAGTACAGGGTGTGGGAAGTAAAACCGCACTTCTGGCAGCGGTAGCGCGGTTTGCTCCGCACCTGTTCACCAACCATGTTACGCAAAACCCCCAGACTCGCCTTCGCGCGCCCTTCTTCCGCCTCATTAAGATGGTAGTCCATCAGTTTATGGAACACGCGCATCGTTGGGTGGCGTTCCAACTGGCGAGTTACATAGCTTTGCGCCGCTTCCGCCCCTTCCTGCTGCTCGATAATCTGCGCCAGCATGAGTTCCGCCGTCGCACCGGCGTTCTCTTCTACACAGCGGCGCAAAAACGCTTCCCACTCCGCATGCTTACCCAACTGCTGATAACAGGTTTGCAGCATTTCCAGGGTTTCACCCACCAGTTCTTTATCCTGGCCAATCACCCGTTCCAGGCTTTCTACCGCTTTCGCGTAGTCGCCTTTTTCCATCCACACGCGCCCCATCATAATCGAGACGCGGGCGCTGTTGCGGTCCGCAGACGCGCCTTTCTTCAGCAGCGTCATCGCTTTATCGAGATCGTTGCTGGCCATCTGCTGTAGCGCCAGTTCACACCAGAAGTTGGCGATGTCGCTGCGATGTTTTTCTTTGCCCAATTTTACCAGCCGTTCGGCGACTTCAATGGCGGACTGCCAATCGCTGGTCAGTTGATAAATCTGCAGCAGTTGTTGTAGCGCGCCCAGGCGGAAGTCGGTTTCATCCACCAGCTGCTTGAACATATCTTCCGCGCGATCGTACAGGCCAGCGGCCATATAATCGCGCCCCAACTGTTGGACGGCGAGCAGGCGTTGATCGTAGGTGAGCGAAGCGCTCTCCATCAGGCTTTGGTGAATACGGATGGCGCGGTCAACTTCGCCACGGGAACGAAACAGGTTGCCAAGCGTCAGATGAGCTTCGACGGTGCCGGTGTCCTCTTTTAACATATCGAGGAACAGATCTACGGCTTTGTCCTGCTGATTGCTCAGCAGGAAGTTGACCCCGGCCACGTAATCACGCGACAGGCGACTAGCATCGTCCTGTTTGGACTGTTGTGCGCTCCTGCGCCCCATATACCATCCATAGGCAGCGGCAACGGGAAGAAGCAGAAACAACAACTCCAGCATAGAAGGTTATTCCTTGACCGCAGGGACGCCGGCATCAGCGGGTGCCGCGGCCACTGGCGCGATCTGCTGCTCCAGACGTTTAATTTTACGCTCGGCGCGCGCCAGCGACACACGTACCCGCAGCCAGAACAGACCACAGATCAGCCAACCAATGGCAAATCCGCCAGCAAACAGTACCGCCAGCAGCGTGGAGATACGGAACTCACCCTGGGCAAGCAAATAGTTGAACGTGACCAGTTGGTCATTTTGCGCGCCCAGCGTCACAGAGATGACGAAGATAGCTAATACCAGTAAGAAAATAAGTAAATATTTCACATGACTTCCCGTTCTGTGGGTGGCGCGAGTAAAACGCGTTCAAGCCCTATAAAGTATCATTTTCACCGCAGTGGTGAAATGGAAAAGCATGACACCCATCATGATATGCGGCCAGATGCCGCGAAATTCAACATAAACGCCGTCAGGTTGCGCGTTTTTTGATATCGCTCGCCTCTTCAACAGGCGGGGTTAACGGGCCGCAAAAACGCTGCGTGAGCCAGGTCGCCGCGGTAACCAGCAGCCATGAAAGGCTGGTCGCCACGATAAGATCCTGCGGCCAGTGCATACCCAACGCCAGACGACTGCCCATGACCGCAGTAGCCCAACCCAACAGCAAACCGATAGTTACCCAGCGCCGGCGCGGCCACAACAGCCCTACCCCCAGTAGCGCCCAACTGGCGGCAAACATGGTATGGCCGGACGGAAAGGCAAAACCGGTCTCTTTTTGCCAGTGTTTACGCAAGAACCCCGGTATTGTCTGTTGCTCAGCCAATTGCTCATGCACCAGTTTAGCGCGTTCTTTACGTTTTAACTCATAGAATTGCGCCACCGGAACCTGTTGGGTTCTTTCTAACCAAATCACAAACGGCCGTGGTTCCTGCACCCGTTCTTTGATCCAGGATTTAAGCCCCTGTCCTGCCAGGATAGCGGCGCCGAGAATGAGAAACAGCACCAGCGCTTCGCGCAGACGAAATCGTAAACACCACAAAAACCAGCCAAATAGCGCTACGTGAGTAATTATTCCCCACGGCTGGGTGACGGTTTCAGTCACCCAGTACCACATTTTCAACATGGCCGGTGCTTGACCCGGCTGCCACTGCCAGCCGGAGAGCCAGACTATAACGGGCATAACAAGCAATAGCGCCGCCCCGATGGCGGTCCTTTTGGCAATCAACAGCATCGTATCTCCTTCTCTTTCCTTCTGAATATCATAACGGAAAGTAGATCGTTTGTGCGCTTTCCGCGCAGGCGGTCGTTGGTAATTAGGAGAACGTCGCGGCGTTGTGGCAAAATAGTAGTAAACAGAAAGCACATTCAGGTGCTGTCAGAATCTGGAGAATCACATGCAGCTTAAACGTGTGGCAGAAGCCAAACTGCCAACCCCCTGGGGCGATTTCCTGATGGTGGGCTTTGAAGAACTGGCAACCGGGCAGGATCATGTCGCGCTGGTGTATGGCGATATTTCGGGGCAAGCCCCGGTACTGGCTCGCGTACACTCAGAATGTCTGACGGGCGATGCCCTTTTTAGTCTGCGTTGTGATTGCGGTTTTCAGCTGGAAGCGGCGCTGTCGCACATCGCTGAAGAGGGGCGCGGGATCCTGCTCTATCACCGTCAGGAAGGCCGAAATATCGGTTTGCTAAATAAAATTCGCGCTTACGCGCTACAGGATCAAGGCTACGATACCGTCGAAGCCAACCACCAGCTCGGCTTTGCCGCCGATGAGCGCGACTTTACGCTATGCGCCGACATGTTCAAACTGCTTGGCGTAGAGCAGGTTCGCCTGTTGACCAACAACCCGAAGAAAGTCGAAATTCTGACCGAGGCGGGGATCAATATCGTCGAGCGCGTGCCGCTCATCGTCGGGCGTAACCCGAAAAACGAACACTATCTCGATACCAAAGCTGCCAAGATGGGGCATCTGCTGAATAAATAAATCAGCTCCAGAATGAATCAGGGCCAGCATTCGCTGGCCCTTTCTTTTACAGCATATTACGAATCACATAATGCAGAATGCCGTCGTTCTGATAGTAGGTCAGTTCTGTCGCAGTATCGATACGACAGCGACACTGAATGACCTCCTGCTGTCCATCGGCGCGGGTAATCGTGACTGGAACCGTTGCCGCAGGATGCAGCGCCTGCAGGTTACTGATATCGATCCGCTCTTCGCCGGTCAGCTGTAGCGTTTTACGCGTCACGCCCTGCGGGAACTCCAGCGGTAATATTCCCATGCCAATGAGGTTGGAGCGGTGAATACGCTCGAAGGACTCGGCAATGACCACCCGCACGCCCAACAGACGCGGCCCTTTTGCCGCCCAGTCGCGGCTGGAGCCTGAGCCATACTCTTTACCGGCGATCACCGCCAGAGGGGTACCTTCAGCTTTGTACAGCATGGCCGCATCGTAGATGGCGATAGGCTGCGTGTCCGGCAAATGACGCGTCATTCCCCCTTCCACGCCTGGCACCATTTCGTTGCGGATACGGATATTCGCAAAGGTGCCGCGCATCATGACTTCATGGTTACCGCGTCGCGACCCATAAGAGTTGAAATCACCGCGCGCCACGCCGTGCTCCTGCAAATAACGTCCTGCAGGGCTGTCTGCTTTTATACTTCCTGCCGGAGAGATATGGTCGGTGGTCACTGAATCGCCTAGCATCGCCAGGATCCGAGCGCCGTGAATATCTTCTACCGGTTTCGGCTCAACGCCCATCTCATCAAAGAACGGCGACAGGCGAATATAGGTTGAGTCATCCTGCCAGCGATAGGTGTCGGAACGCTCAACCTGAATGGCTTTCCACTCCTCGGTACCTTCGAAGACTTCGGCATACTCTTTATGGAACATGTCGGTGGAAACCTGCTGCACCGCGCGAGCAATCTCCTCGCCGCTCGGCCAGATATCCTTCAAGAACACCGGCTTACCGTCTTTGCCAACACCGAGCGGTTCATGGGTCAGATCGATGTTCATATTGCCGGCCAGCGCATAGGCCACGACCAGCGGTGGCGACGCCAGCCAGTTGGTTTTCACCAGCGGATGGATACGACCTTCAAAGTTACGGTTGCCGGAGAGCACTGCGCCGACGGTCAGGTCACCTTTTTTGATTGCCTCTTCGATAGGTTCCGGCAGCGGCCCGGAGTTACCGATACAGGTTGTGCAACCGTACCCCACGAGGTTAAAGCCCAACTCATCAAGATAAGGCGTCAACCCGGCATGCGCCAGATAATCGGAAACCACTTTCGAACCCGGCGCCAGCGAGGCTTTCACCCACGGCTGCGGTTTCAGGCCGCGCTCAACGGCGTTCTTCGCCAGCAGGCCGGCGGCCATCAGCACGCTCGGGTTGGAGGTATTGGTACATGAGGTAATTGCCGCAATCGCCACCGCGCCTTCCGGCAGCGAATAGCGTTGCCCATTGAGAGTATAATCAACCGGCTGGCGCGATTTTTGCGTTTGATTCACTTCCAGTTCGTTACTGGCGGCAAACGCTTTCGGCACATCGCCCAACGCGACGCGATCCTGCGGCCGTTTCGGCCCGGCGAGGCTGGCCTCAACCGTGCCCATATCCAGCGCCAGGGTGCTGGTAAAGACCGGCTCATCGCCCGTCTGCCGCCACATACCCTGCGCTTTGGCATAAGCTTCAACCAACGCCACCTGCTCTTCGCTGCGCCCGCTCAGGCGCATATAGCTGAGGGTCACTGCATCGATCGGGAAGAATCCGCAGGTCGCGCCATATTCCGGCGACATATTCGCAATGGTCGCCCGGTCGGCCAGCGGTAACGAGTCGAGACCATCGCCATAGAATTCGACGAACTTGCCTACCACACCGTGTTTGCGCAGCATCTGGGTCACTGTCAGCACCAGGTCGGTCGCGGTGATCCCTTCACGCAGTTTACCGGTCAGCTTGAAACCAACGACATCGGGAATGAGCATGGATACCGGCTGGCCAAGCATCGCGGCCTCCGCTTCAATCCCACCGACGCCCCACCCTAATACGCCAAGGCCGTTGATCATGGTGGTGTGCGAATCGGTACCCACCAGCGTATCCGGGTACGCCACCCATTCGCCATTCTGCAGTTCGCTCCAGACGGCACGGCCGAGATATTCAAGGTTCACCTGGTGGCAGATCCCGGTACCCGGCGGCACAACGCTAAAGCGGCTAAAGGCCTGCTGTCCCCAGCGCAGGAAAGCATAACGCTCGTGGTTCCGCTCCATTTCAAGACGCACGTTGTCTTCAAAAGCGTTTTCATTACCAAAACGGTCCACCGTCACCGAGTGGTCAATCACCAGGTCAACCGGCGAGAGCGGATTCACTTTCGCCGTATCGCCGCCCAGACGTTTTACCGCTTCGCGCATGGCAGCTAAATCGACCACCGCCGGTACGCCGGTGAAATCCTGCATCAGCACGCGTGCCGGGCGATAAGCGATTTCGCGGTCAGCATGCGCTGTCGCCAGCCAGCCGGCCAGCGCCTGAATGTCCTGTTCGGTGACCGAATCGCCGTCCTGCCAGCGCAGGAGGTTTTCAAGCAGAACTTTGAGAGATTTGGGCAGTCGAGTGAGATCGCCCAGTTGTTTAGCGGCCAGCGCCAGGCTGTAGTAATGGTAGGTTTTGTCTTTGACCTGTAGCGTATCCTTACTGGCTGCTCGTAATGTTGACGACATAGCTCCTCCTTTATCACAGGGATGCATGCCCTGAACTCCTCAGGGTCTTTATTAAAGATAACACAAACCTGACATAACACTTTGATAACAACTCAAATTGCTAAAATTGACAAAACCGTACAATTCAGAAAATTTGATGATAGCGATATTACAACGAGGAGATATTTGATGAGGTTAAGTAAGTTCCAAACAGCTAAACAAGTGTGATCGAAAAAGAGCTAATCACGGCTTGTCGTGATTAGCTCAGGATGGATTAACATTTAAAGCTGATAAGTCGGAAAATAATTTCTTCCACAGTGTTTCACAATTCCGGGTGCTAATTTTACCAACCTCCTTTTGTCACAAAAGTGAAATATAACTTTCTCTGATAAACTGCTTTAGCTAATAATCCAGATGAATAATGCAACGATGCACCAGAAAGCGCTAAGTCCCACCAGTAGTGAGCCCCAGACCTGACTGCGCAGCGTTGGATCGATTTCCGCTTTGTCACTTTGGTATGCCATCGCGAGCTTTGTATAATCGATATTGTTTATCATTTCATCACCACCAATTGCTAAAATCATCAGGTACAGATAAATCTTAATAAGATATATAAAATAGATCCAGCTAATTCGGGAACAGGTAAAAGGCTTTTAGCCGTTATTTTGATCGCAGCGGGTATAATGAAAAAGTAATGAAGTGAAATACGCAGAAATGTGATTACAACGAGGTTTATAAATTCTGATAAGGTCCATAATAGAAAATGGCACTCCCCGGAGGAAATGCCATTTAGCAATACGATTATTTTTCCGGCAGTTTAATATCTTTGAACATCGCCTCAATATCCTCATTCGAACGTAGCGCCACGGCTGTGTCTACCACATCCCGCGTCAAATGTGGCGCAAAACGCTGAATAAAATCATACATATAACTTCTGAGGAAGGTGCTTCGGCGGAAGCCTATCTTGGTGGTGCTGTGGCTGAAAATACCATTGGCATCAAGTTTTACCAGGTCCGGATCGGACACTGGATCGACCGCCATGCTGGCAATGACCCCAACACCAAGCCCTAAACGCACATAGGTTTTGATAACATCGGCATCAGTCGCGGTGAAGACGATACGCGGAGTTAGCCCGGCGCGATTAAACGCGGTATCCAGTTCGGAACGTCCGGTGAAGCCGAAGGTATAAGTCACCAGCGGGTACTGCGCCAGCTCTTCAATGGTCACCGAGCCTTTAGAAGCGAGCGGGTGATCCGGGGTCACCACAATTGAGCGGTTCCAGTGGTAACACGGCAGCATCACCAAATCGTCGTACAGATGCAGCGCTTCGGTAGCAATGGCAAAGTCGGCATTGCCCTTCGAAACCGCTTCAGCAATCTGCGTCGGCGACCCCTGATGCATATGCAAAGAGACCCGCGGATAACGCTCAATAAAGCCCTTAATCACCCCAGGCAGCGCGTAACGCGCCTGAGTATGGGTGGTGGCGACGTACAATGAGCCTTTATCCGGCCAGGTGTGCTCCCCTGCCACGGATTTAATGGCCTCAACTTTGGACAGCACTTCGCGCGCGATGCGGATAATTTCCTGCCCGGCTGGAGTGACCTGAGTTAAATGCTTGCCGCTGCGGGCAAATATCTGAATCCCTAACTCATCTTCCAGCATCCGCACCTGCTTGCTGATGCCTGGCTGCGAAGTATACAAACCTTCGGCGGTAGAGGAGACATTCAGGTTATGGTTAACAACCTCAACGATGTAGCGGAGTTGCTGTAGTTTCATGGCTGATATCCGTAAACGCGTAAAATGAATCCGCTTAATACACATTACGTTCAGACTGCTGCCTGCTGGCGGCAAAATGCCAGACATTCCCTGCGGCGCGCCGAACCAGCGCCACAACGCGTCCTGAAACCGATGATGTATAAGACGATTTGATAATAAAAAAGTGATTCTCTATAACCACTATATCATTTATATCTACAGTGTATAGATGGTAACAAAAAATAATAAGTCGGTTATAAAGCGGGAGCGACGAGGCGGTGCGCGTGGATAATCGGAGAGAAAATGGGCCGCATTGCGGCCCATTCAGAAGGTTACTTTTTCGCTTCAGTCCATTTGCCGTCGATAAAGAAAGCGGACCAGCCGGTCGCTTTGCCCTCTTTCTCGGAGGAGACGTACTGTTGCTTGGTCTTACGACTAAAGCGTACCAGCGTTTTATTGCCTTCCGGATCCTGCTGCGGCGCATCGGCCAGATAACGCAGCTTTTCAGGCAGGCGATCGCGGAAGCGGTACAACTCTTCCACTAATGGCGCACGCGTTTCACGTGATTTCGGGAAGGTGTTTGCCGCCAGGAAAACGCCCGCCGCGCCATCGCGCAGGACGAAGTAAGCGTCGGACTTCTCGCATGGCAGTTCCGGTAAAGGCACCGGATCTTCCTTCGGCGGAGCCACTTCGCCATTACGCAGGATCTTACGCGTATTTTTACACTCGTCGTTGGTACAAGCCATGTACTTACCAAAACGCCCCATTTTCAGGTGCATTTCGGAGCCGCATTTCTCACACTCCACGATAGGGCCGTCATAGCCTTTGATACGGAACTCGCCCTCTTCAATCTCATAGCCATCGCAGGTCGGGTTGTTGCCGCAGACATGCAGTTTGCGCTTCGGATCGATAAGGTAACTGTCCATCGCGGTGCCGCATTTCTGACAGCGACGTTTAGCGCGCAGCGCGTTGGTTTCGGCATCATCGCCTTCCAGCACGTTGAGGACTTCGTTTTCCGGTACCAGGTTAATAGTGGTTTTGCAACGCTCTTTCGGCGACAGCGCGTAGCCAGAGCAGCCGAGGAATACCCCGGTACTGGCAGTACGAATGCCCATTTTACGCCCGCAGGTCGGACAGTCGATACTGGTCAGCACCATTGGGTTCGGCTGCATGCCGCCTTCTTCAGGATCCTTCTCAGCCGTCTGTAGCTGGGAAGTGAAATCGCCAAAGAAGTTATCCAGTACCTGTTTCCACTCGGCCTGATGATTAGCCACCTGATCGAGGCGGTCTTCCATCTGAGCGGTAAAATCGTAGTTCATCAGATCGCGGAAGTTCTCTTCCAGACGGTCGGTGACGATTTCACCCATCTTTTCAGCGTAAAAACGACGGTTCTCGGCACGTACATAGCCGCGGTCCTGGATGGTCGAAATGATCGACGCATAAGTGGACGGACGACCAATGCCGCGTTTTTCCAGCTCTTTCACCAGCGAGGCTTCGCTGAAACGCGCAGGCGGTTTGGTGAAGTGCTGCGCTGGGGTCAGTTCCACCAGGCTCAGGCTGTCGCCCTGATTGACCACCGGTAACGTACGGTCTTCATCGCCTTTACGCAGCGCGGGCATCACTTTCGTCCAGCCGTCAAAGCGCAGCGTACGTCCGCGGGCTTTCAGTTTGAACTCGCCAGCCTGTACCGTCAGGGTGGTTGAGTCGTATTTTGCCGGGGTCATCTGACAGGCGACGAACTGACGCCAAATCAGTTGATATAATTTCTGCGCATCGGCTTCCATGTCTTTCAGCGATTCCGCCATCACGTTCACGTCAGAAGGACGAATCGCTTCGTGCGCTTCCTGCGAATTTTCTTTGCTGGCGTACTGATTCGCGTTTTCAGGCAGGTATTTTTTGCCGAAGTTATCGCCGATATAGCCGCGAACCATGTTCAGCGCATCCTGACTCAGGTTGGTTGAGTCGGTACGCATGTATGTAATATGGCCGGCTTCATAAAGACGCTGGGCCATCATCATGGTTTTCTTCACGCCGAAGCCAAGACGGGTACTGGCGGCCTGCTGCAGCGTGGAGGTGATAAACGGCGCGCCCGGCTTGCTGCTGGTCGGCTTATCTTCGCGCTCCAGCACGCTATAGCGCGCTTTTTCCAGCAGCGCGACGGCAGCCATGGTTTCGTCGCGGTTAACCGGACGGAACGGCTTGTCATTCTTGTGAGTCACCTGCAGCGGTAATGCATCGCCGCCCGGCGTGGTAGTACTGGCGTCGATCTCCCAGAACTCTTCCGGAACGAAGGCTTTAATTTCGCGCTCGCGTTCAACGACCAGGCGGACTGCGACAGACTGCACGCGTCCTGCGGACAGACCGCGGGCAATTTTTTTCCACAGCAGTGGAGAAACCATATACCCCACCACGCGGTCCATAAAGCGACGCGCCTGCTGGGCATTAACACGATCGATATTCAGCTCGCCCGGCTTCTCAAAGGCCTGACGAATCGCGTTTTTGGTGATTTCGTTAAACACCACGCGGCTGTACCGTTGCTCATCACCACCGATAACTTCCCGCAGGTGCCACGCAATGGCTTCCCCTTCGCGGTCAAGGTCGGTTGCGA
>OGZV01000075.1_pt1 | contig 96331 bp, 100 predicted proteins | sample 1576861 | NCBI WGS metagenome assembly OGZV01 (sample SAMEA3541501, study PRJEB24748) | human gut metagenome | biome: human gut; feature: human-associated habitat; material: faeces | place: China | collected 2012
CCTGCCTGTCACGCAGGGGGTCGCGGGTTCGAGTCCCGTCCATTCCGCCAATTAAGCCGAGATAATGAAGCACCAGAAGGTGCTTTTTTTATGCCCGAATTTTACCTACCAGCCAACATTCGCTATAATTAACCAAATTTACACTTTACAGAGATATTTTTATGACAACTCCTGTCGTTGCCTTAGTGGGTCGCCCAAACGTAGGTAAATCCACCCTATTCAACCGTTTAACCCGTACTCGTGATGCGCTTGTCGCAGACTTCCCTGGTTTAACCCGAGATCGTAAATACGGTCATGCCAATATTTCTGGCTATGATTTCATTGTGATCGATACCGGCGGTATTGATGGCACTGAAGAAGGCGTTGAAGAAAAAATGGCAGAACAGTCCCTATTAGCGATTGAAGAAGCCGATGTAGTGCTTTTCTTAGTAGATGCGCGCGCAGGTTTAACGGCTGCAGACATTGGCATTGCCAATTACTTACGCCAACGTACTAATAAAACAACCGTGGTTGTAGCAAATAAAACTGACGGTATTGATGCAGACTCGCACTGTGCGGAATTCTATCAATTAGGCTTAGGTGAAATTGAACAAATCGCCGCATCACAAGGCCGTGGCGTGACTCAATTAATGGAGCAAGTACTGGCACCTTTAGCGGAAAAATTACAAGAAAACGAAGCTGAAAATGACCGCACTTCTGATGAAGAAGAAAAAGATGAATGGGATCACGAATTTGACTTTGATTCAGAGGAAGATACTTCATTAATTGATGATGCATTAGACGAAGAGCTTGAAGAAGAACAAGATAAAAATATCAAAATTGCGATTGTAGGCCGTCCAAACGTCGGTAAATCCACATTAACCAATCGTATTTTAGGTGAAGATCGCGTGGTGGTTTACGATATGCCAGGCACAACTCGTGACAGTATCTACATTCCAATGGAACGCGATGGGCAACAATACACCTTGATTGATACAGCGGGTGTGCGTAAACGTGGTAAAGTGCATTTAGCCGTTGAGAAATTCTCTGTTATTAAAACGTTACAAGCGATTCAAGATGCAAACGTGGTATTACTCACAATTGATGCGCGCGAAAATATTTCAGACCAAGATCTCTCTCTACTTGGCTTTATCTTAAATGCAGGACGCTCGCTCGTGATCGTCGTGAATAAATGGGATGGCTTAGATCAAGATGTGAAAGATCGCGTCAAATCCGAATTAGATCGCCGTCTTGATTTCATCGACTTTGCCCGTGTGCATTTTATTTCTGCTTTACACGGCAGTGGCGTGGGGAATCTTTTTGATTCGATTAAAGAAGCTTATGCTTGTGCGACGCAAAAAATGACGACGTCCCTTCTCACCCGTATTTTACAAATGGCAACGGATGAGCATCAACCACCAATGATTGGCGGTCGTCGTATTAAATTAAAATATGCTCACCCGGGTGGTTATAACCCACCAATTATCGTGGTACATGGTAACCAAATGGATAAATTACCGGATTCGTACAAACGTTATTTATCTAATTATTATCGTAAGAGTTTGAAAATTATTGGTTCGCCAATTCGCTTGCTATTCCAAGAAGGTTCAAACCCATTCGCGGGTAGAAAAAATAAACTCACACCAAACCAATTACGTAAACGTAAACGCTTGATGAAGTTTATCAAAAAAGCGAAACGCTAATCTTAACAAACAAAGAGCGGTCAAAAATCACTGTGAATTTTGACCGCTCTTTTTATTATAAAAATAACATAAAAACCACATTAAAAAAATAAGCAACATAAAGCTATCGATTTGTTTTTTTTTGATGAAAGTTTTAATTTTTAGGTGGTATTATAAAAATATAATTTACATTATTTAAAAGAATGTTTAGACTAAATTTTAAACCATCCAAAGAACAGTCAAATATGAAAAAATGTCACATTATTTTCTTACTTATCCCGATAATTACTGCTTGCGGGGTTAATTCATTTTCAGCATCAGACCGTAACGATACTCAAACACTTTCTGCACCCAAAGCATTTGATCCGAAACGCACAGAATACACCTGCGCCACTTGGACTCCGCCGTCCCCACCCGATGCCGAATCCCATCTCTGGTATCGTGCCGCCACCCTGATTCATGCTGAAGGTTGGCGCAAGAATACACGTCAAGCGCAAGATATGATTACCCTATATGAAGCAGCTGCGTCGAAGGGACATTATCAGGCAATCAACAACCTTTATTTACTTTATACCAATGGACATGGTGCAAGTGGTACTTTGTATGCTCCCCAGCCCAGTCGCGCCCGCAAATGGCGGCATTACGGTTTAGACAAAAATTGGGCGATGGCAAACTACTGGTTGTTTGATGCGCTGTATGAAGGAAATGCGGGCTACCGCCACAACCCGAAACTTGGTCTTGCTTACCTGCAAAAAGCGGTGGATTTGGGTGTACCGCTGGCGCAGTATGAATTAGCACGGATTTACGATAAACGATTTAAAGATTACAACACGCGTGAACGGTTGCTTGATTGTGCCGCTAAGCAGGGCTTTTCGGCTGCTATGAATGAATTGTCTAGGATTAAGCGGATTCGTTATGGTAATTTAAAAGAATCCTTGCAATTAATGCATAATGCATTGCGCTATGGTGGTGAAGGAGGAGGAGAAGCCGCCTTAAAGTTAACAATGGTTTATGCCAAAAATAAGGCACTTATGGATAAATTTATTGCTACCCCTGCCGATCCTGTCCGCGAAGCAGCTTATGCCGAGTTGGAAAAAGCCCTTATGGGGACAGGTACAAAAAGCGGTAACCCCTTCTACACCTTCCCGCGTCTGGACGAGGTTCTGCCACTACCTCCCGCCAAAACCCATTGGAAAGGCATCTACTCAGCGATGAGCAAGGAAGACGCGGCGTTCTACCAAAATCCGCCCGACACCGCTGCTCTTGCCGCGGATATCCTCAAACGCGGTATCGTCAAAAAAGAAGAGGTCTATTGGCCAGCGCATAAAGACTAACGCCAAAACAGGCCGTTTGAAATCTGGAAGGTTTATTATCAGACGGTCTTAACACAAACAAATCGATATCATGAAAAAATTTATTTTTATCTCCTTACTTGTTCCCCTGTTGGTTTCCTGCGGTTCGGTTTCGCCGTCCCAATCCCAACCGGCACCTAAAACCTTTGATTCCAAGCGTACCCAATACACCTGCACGACTTGGACGCCGCCGTCTCCACCCGATGCCGAATCCCATCTTTGGTATCGTGCTGCCACTCTGATTCATGCCAAAGATGGACGCAGGAATAAACAGGAGCTGCAGAATATGATTATCTTGTACGAAGCGGCTGCATCAAAAGGACATTATCAGGCAATTAACAACCTCTACTTACTCTACACTCACGTACAAGGTGCAAACGGTACATTGTTTGATCCTTTGCAGAATCGAGCACGAAAATGGCTGCATTATGGTCTAGATAAAAATTGGGCTATGGCAAACTATTGGCTGTTTGACGCTTTGTATGAAGGTAATGCAGGCTATAGCCACAATCCTAAACTTGGACTTGCCTACCTGCAAAAAGCAGTAGATTTAGGCGTGCCGCTGGCACAATATGAATTGGCGCGGATTTACGAAAATAAAATGAAAGATGTAAAGACTAGCGAGTCATTGTTTAGCTGCGCAGCCAAACAAGGTTTCTCTGCAGCAATGGACGAATTATCCATATCTAAGAAGATTGATGGAGACCTAAAAGAATCATTGTTGCTGATGCATAATGCAATACGTTATGGTGGTGAAGGAGGAGGGGGCACGGCTTTACGCTTGGGGTTGGTTTATGGTAATTCAAAGTCCTATATGAAAGAATTTGAAGCAACTCCTGCGGATCCTATCCGTCAAGCAGCCTATACTGAATTGTATAAGGCACTTAAAGGCACAGGCACTAAAAGTGGCAACCCCTTCTACACCTTCCCGCGCCTAGACGAAGTCCTGCCCCTGCCGCCTGCCAAAACTCGCTGGAAAGGCATCTACTCCGCAATGAGTAAAGAAGACGCAGCGTTCTACCAAAATCCGCCTAATACCGCAGCACTTGCCGCTGATATCCTTAAACGTGGTATCGTTAAAAAAGAAGAGGTCTATTGGCCACCGCGCAAGGATTAATCTTTAACAAGCATTAAAAAAGCGGTCAGATTTTAAAAGCAATTTGCTTGAAAATCTGACCGCACTTTTATGTTTAAAATATGACTAAATTATTCGTCTATAACCACTTTGCCAATATAGCCTAGATTACGATAACGTTGAGCGTAATCAATACCATAGCCGACAACAAATTCATCCGGAATAGAAAAACCAATCCATTCAACCGGTACTTCCACTTCTCGGCGAGAAGGTTTATCTAATAAGGTACAAATCGCCAAGCTTGCAGGATCGCGTAAATTTAAAATGCCACGTACTTTTTCAAGGGTATAGCCCGTATCAATAATATCCTCAACAATTAGCACGTGTTCATTACGAATATCCCCTTCAAGATCTTTTGTAATTTTCACATCGTGATTACTCGTCATCCCACTACCATAGCTTGAAGTGGTCATAAACTCCACTTCTACCGGTAATTTTAATTCACGCACCAGATCGGCCATGAACATAAATGAACCACGTAAAAGCCCAACAACAATCAGTTTATCAATGGCTTTTTGTTGATAAAAATGCGTAATTTCTGCGCCAAGTTCAGTAATGCGGCTACGAACATCCGCTTCTGAAATTAAAATATCGACGTGGTGTTTTTTCATGGTCTTTCCTTTTTAATTTAATCGTTTGCGTATTCTACAATAAAAAAGGCTGAAGTTTAAACCTTCAGCCTTTTTAACCCTAACGAATTTACTTTCTACTCTACCTGTTGGAGCAATCTGCAATCGCTGCTAAACAGATGTGCGTATAGTAGCAGAAAGAAATTACATGTCAATAAGAATTATTATCATTTTAAAAAAATTATTAATTTCCTGAAATTTTCATCTTATCTAGTAAGATTGAGCCTGTTTGGATATTGGAGCGATGCTCAACATCATCTGCTACTGCCACAATATTTTTTAACATATCCTGCAATTGACCAGCAATGGTAATTTCAGCAACTGGATATTGGATTTCACCATTCTCTACCCAGAAACCCGCTGCACCACGAGAATAATCCCCCGTCACAATATTTACGCCTTGCCCCATGACATCGGTAACTAATAAACCGGTGCCCATTTGACGTAAAAGTGCGGTCAATCCGCCCGTTAAATTTGGTTTCACAAGCCAGTTATGAATACCGCCAGCATGACCAGTACTTTGCATGCCCATTTTTCTACCGCTGTAACTGGTGAGCAAATAGGTTTGCAATATGCCATCTCGAATAATTTCAAGATCCTGTGTGCGAACCCCTTCGCTATCAAAAGGCGTGGAGGCTAAACGTTTTAACAAATGCGGACGCTCACTAATTTGGAACCAATCTGGCAACACTTGTTTTCCAAGATGATCGAGCAAGAAACTGGATTTACGATATAAGCTGCCGCCACTAATCGCCCCCGTTAAATGAGAGATTAATCCTGTTGCCACATCATTTAAGAAAATCACCGGCACTTCACGTGTCGTTAATTTTTGTGGATTTAAACGCGCAATCACTTTTTTTGCACAATTCTGTCCAACCCAATCTGCTGAAGAAAGGGCATCAAACTCACGTGAAACCGTATATTCGTAGTCATTTTCAAGTTGATCTAGCTCGCCACCAATCACCGAACAAGATAAAGAATATCGGCTAGATAAGTAACTTTGTAACATGCCATGTGTATTGCCATAAACACGCACACCGGTATGAGAGTTAAAGCTTGCGCCGTTACTATTTACAATTTTAGCATCATATTCCAACGCTGATTTTTCAGCTTCTAAAGCTAATTTTGTAGCCTGTTCGACATCGACACTTGCCCCATGATAAAGCGCTAAATCGGGTGCATCAAAAGCCATTAGTTCTTTATCGGCTAGCCCTGTACAATCATCTGGTGAGGTATATTTTGCAATAGCAAGTGCTGCTTCAACGGTATTTTTAATCGCTTCTTCGCTTAAATCAGAGGTAGATGCATTGCCTTTTTGTTGGCCTAAATAAACGGAAATGCCTAATGCCCCATCATTAGTAAATTCAACATTTTCAATCTCTTGCAGACGGGTTGAAACCGATAAACCACTCACTTTTGTCACACCGACTTCAGCGGTGGCTCCAGCTTTCTGCGCAGTTTCAATCGCAAAACTGACTGCATCACGTAATGTTTGCTCTTGAGATTTTAAAAGTGCGGTTAAATTTTCTGCTGTTTTCATGATGATAATCCTATTAAAAATTTGCGCCATTTTATCTTATTTTGAAAGTTTATGCTAAAATGCACCAAATTTTTCATAAGGTAATAGAATGGCAAAACGTAAGAAAAAAGAAGCCTTTGATTGGGAAGATGAAGACCAAGAAGAGATTATTTGGGTAAGTAAAAGTGAAATCAAACGCGATGCTGAGGATTTAAAACAGCTTGGTGAGAAATTGGTGAACTTAACCAAAGTAAATCTGACTAAGGTTCCACTAGACGATAGCTTGAAAGATGCCATTGAATTAGCGCAACGCCTGCAAAAAGAGGCGCGTCGTCGCCAATTACAATATATCGGTAAGCTCTTACGCTCAATTGATGCAGAGCCTATTCGTGAAGCTTTAGAAAAAATTGAAAACAAACATAATCAGCAACAAGCGATGCTGCATAAATTGGAAATCTTACGTGATGAATTAGTTGCGAAAGGTGATGCAGCTCTGACTGATTTGTTAAATGAGCATCCTTCTGCAGATCGCCAACAATTACGTAATTTGATTCGTGCAGCACAGAAAGAGAAGGAACAAAATAAGCCTTCAAAAGCTTATCGCGAGATTTATCAAATCTTAAAAACACTCATTTTAGAAGACTAAAATACGGCTATTTTTGACCGTACTTTGTGTCAAAAAAGTGCTATGATTAGTTACCCTTTTAAGAAGGAAAGAACGTTATTTATGAATATTCGTTGGAATATTATTTTAGGTGTCATCGCCCTGGCTTTATTAGGCTGGTATTATTCGCTTAATCAAGATCATAGCGATTTAAAAAGCCTTATTAAAAAGCCTGATAGCCCAGAATACGTTGGTAATAAAATGGAAACTACCGTATTCTCGCCTGAAGGCAAAAAGCAATATCTCGCGATTTCCGACAAAGTGGAATATTACACACAAGACGGTCATACGGATTTTATTTCGCCGTTAGTCTATCTTTTTGATGTCTCTTTAGATAATAAAGACAAAGATACGAAAACCGATAAAATTCAATTAGAAAAACAAAATTGGAAGCTTAGCGCGAAAAAGGCAAAATTAACTAAAGATCAAATGCTCTATCTTGAAGGCGGCGTGGTTGCCGAGAGCCTTGATCCTTTATCTCGCCTGCAACGTGTTGAGACCGAAGCGGCAGTGATTAATTTAAAAACACAAGACATTACTTCCGATACACAAGTAAAAATTAACGGATTAAACTTTAACTCAAGTGGATTGAAGTTGGTCGGGAATCTACGTCAGCAAGTTGCAACTCTAAAGGAACAGGTAAAAACATATTATGAAATCAACAAACAATAAAATTCTGCTTTTAACAGCGTTAATGATGACTTCTTTATCTGCTTTTGCGTTAAAAGACGATACCAATAAACCGATCAATATTGTCTCTGATAATCAATCTTTAGATATGGAAAACAGCGTGGTAACCTTTACGGATAACGTTGTGATTACACAAGGTTCCATTTTGATTAAAGCCAATAAAGTGGTTATTACTCGTCCACCAGAAAATTCAGGTAAAAAAGAAACTGTTGAAGCATTTGGTAGCCCTGTTACTTTCCACCAACAACTTGATGATGGTAAGCCTGTTGATGGTAAAGCCAATAAAGTTCACTACGATTTAGGTACTGAATTCTTAACATTAACTGGTAATGCTGAATTAAAACAATTAGATAGCAAAATCAACGGTGAACGCATCACCTATGATGTGAAAAAACAACAGTTAAAAGCCAATGGTAATGGGAAAACACGAGTGCAAACCGTCTTAATCCCAACCCAATTACAACAAAAAGGTAAAAAATAACCGATGTCTGTATTACAAGCTGAATTCCTCGCAAAAAGCTATAAAAGCCGAAAAGTGGTTTCTGATGTGAGTTTAACCGTAAACTCCAATGAAATTGTTGGTCTACTTGGTCCAAATGGTGCAGGTAAAACTACTACTTTCTACATGGTCGTCGGTTTAGTGCGTCACGATCAGGGAAAAATCACCATTGATGGCGATGATATTAGCGTGTTGCCTATGCATGAACGTGCACGTCGAGGAATTGGCTATTTACCACAAGAAGCCTCTATTTTCCGCCGTTTAACCGTATATGAAAATCTTATGGCGGTATTAGAAATTCGTAAAGATCTCACTGCAGAACAACGCAGAGAGAGAGCGGATGAGTTAATTGATGAGTTCAATATTAGCCATATTCGTGATAGCCTGGGACAATCTCTTTCTGGTGGTGAACGTCGTCGAGTAGAAATTGCACGCGCCTTAGCAGCAAATCCAAAATTTATTTTATTAGATGAACCTTTCGCGGGTGTGGATCCTATTTCGGTCACGGATATTAAGAAAATCATCACGGATCTCCGTAATCGTGGCTTAGGCGTGTTAATTACCGACCATAACGTACGCGAAACCCTTGATGTCTGTGAACGTGCTTATATTGTTGGCGAAGGAAAAATTATCGCGACCGGCACCCCAGAAGAAGTCATGAATGATGAGCACGTTAAACGTGTCTATTTAGGCGAACAATTTAAACTATAACCTATGAAATTTACGACATTGCTCTCCCCTGATGATATTCGTCAGGGGGTTGCTTTTTCTAGCAAGAAACGATTATTTGAATCTATTGCCACTTTCGTTGTGGAAAAACTTCACTCTGAAAATGGTAAACAAGCTTGTTTTGAATGTTTATTTGAACGAGAAAAATTAGGTAATTCAGGATTAGGCAATGGTGTCGCCATGCCTAAAGCTAAGTTACCTGCTACTGTGTCAGATAAGATCCAGACGGTATTTATGCAATTAGAAACGCCTGTCGAATATGATGCCGCCGATAATAAACCGGTGGATATCGTTTTTGCTGTGCTCGTACCCGAAAATCACTGCCAAGAATATATTCCTGTTCTGGCAGAAATCAATGAAAAATTAACTGATAAAAACTTAATTAAACAACTTCGTTCAGCACAAAGTGCGGATGAAATTTGGCAAATTTTTGAATGTGCCGATCATTCAGAGGAATCTGAGGATGACACAAATTTAGATAATATTTAACCTCAAGAGGTATAACCTAACCTACAACCATAAGGAATCACGCAGATGGAAATTATTATTATCAGCGGTCGCTCCGGAGCTGGGAAATCTGTCGCATTAAGGGCCTTGGAAGATATGGGCTATTATTGCGTGGATAATCTTCCTCTCAATTTACTTCCTCAACTTACGCAGATTCTTGCCAACACTCAAACCACTGTTGCGATCAGTCTCGATATTCGAAATCTTCCCTCTTCAAGTGCTGATCTAGACAAAATTTTGACGGACATCCAAGCTACTTATTCCGTCAAAATCATCTTTTTGGACAGCGATCGCAGTACACTTATTCGCCGTTACAGCGATTCACGCCGCCTTCATCCCCTTTCTGCACAAGATCTCCCACTTGAGTCAGCGATTGATTTAGAGTATCAACAACTTGAGCCTTTAATTCAACATGCCAATTTTATTATTGATACTGCGCCACTTTCGACTCATGCGTTATCTGAACGTTTAAGAGAAGTTTTACGCGGGAATACAGATAAAGAACTTAAGATCGTGGTTGAGTCTTTCGGCTTTAAATATGGTATTCCGCTGGATGCCGATTATGTCTTCGATGTGCGTTTTCTGCCTAACCCACACTGGAACCCAGAACTGCGCCCAATGACGGGGCTTGATGAACCTGTTGCACAATTTTTACTTGCGCATGATGAAGTGAATAATTTTATCTACCAAACGCGTAATTACATTGAAACCTGGTTACCGATGTTAGAGCAAAATAATCGAAGCTATCTCACCATTGCCATCGGTTGTACGGGTGGTAAACATCGTTCTGTTTATATCGCTCAACAAATTGGTGAATATTTCCAAGCCAAAGGCAAGAATGTGAAAATTCAACATAAATCCTTGGAAAAGAATAAAAAGAATTAATCAAACCATAAAAAAACGCAGCGACTTGCTGCGTTTTTTGTTAAACCACATATTGCTCAAAAATCTCTGGTAAATGTGCAATTAACGTTTTTTTTCCAGCCACTATCTCATGCTTCCAAACCTGCAATAGCACATCTGGCGTAAATAATCGTGATGCCTGCTCTGCCAACGGTAAATAGCTAATATGCCAAGGCTCTCGGCCGATTTTTTTACCTTCTGGTTGGCTGATAAATGGCAAAACAAAATCAAAGTGCGGTAGATTTTCAGTAAGAAATTCACTCAATTCAAAGAAATAGCCACCCTTTTCATATTCCCAAGGTTCAAGTTGTAAAGATTGACCTTGAGGCAAAAGATCAGGATCAAAAATATCGATTTCTGTTCCCCAATGATGACGACTTCCCCCTGGAAGCGCTGACCAACGCAAAATAGCTTGTGCTTTTTGCCAATCATCTAACGACGATAAATCTAATGGATTTCCCTCATCATCATGAACCTTGCGTTCACCGTTAAATTTACCGTTCCAAATGAGTTGTTGACGTTCAAAATCACGAAAGCTACTCGCGGGTTGCAAATTAAAGCCATTTTTGACCGCACTTTGTTGCAATCCTTGAAACGCTTTCATTGCCTCAGCTTGCAAAAAATGATTCGGAGATTGAGGTGTAGGCAAATTGATCAAATGTTCACGAGATTTGCCGGTTAACATTTCTGGCGTTAATTTCATCTTACTTATCCAATAAATTCACTAACATTTGATGATAAATCTGACCGCACTTGGCAAGATCATCAACGTTTACACATTCATTCACTTTATGAATCGTTGCATTAAGCGGCCCAAATTCCACAACTTCAGCGCCCATTAATGCAATAAAACGTCCGTCAGAGGTACCACCGCCAGTTTCTGCTTGTGGTGTAATACCGGTTGTTTGCTCAATAGCCATCGTTAACGCATCTAATAATTTGCCCGGTTTCGTTAAAAATGGTTTACCCGATAAATTCCAATCAATACGGTATTTTAAACCATATTTTTCGAGCATTTCTGCCACTTTCTGCTTAATGCTTTCATCTGTAACTTCCGTACAATAACGTAAATTGAATTGCACATAAAGCTCACCAGGGATGACATTATTACTCCCAGTGCCTGCATGAATATTTGCAATTTGTAAACTGGTCGGTGGGAAAAATTCGTTGCCATTATCCCATTGATACGTAGTTAATTCCTGCAAGAAAGGCGCTGCTTTGTTAATTGGATTTTCCGCTAAATGAGGATAAGCAACATGACCTTGAATACCTTGAATGTAGAGATTACCTGTAATCGACCCACGACGACCATTTTTGACTACATCGCCTAATGTTTTTGAACTAGACGGCTCGCCTACCATGCAATAAGTGATTTTCTCACCGCGTGCCATTAAGGTTTCGACAACACGTACTGTACCATCTTTCGCGGCCGCCTCTTCGTCAGAAGTAATCAACAAAGCAATCGTCCCCTTATGATTCGGATTAGCTTTCACATATTCTTCCGCCGCCACAATCATTGCTGCCAATGAGCCTTTCATATCTGCCGCACCACGACCATAAAGCATATCATCCACAATTTCGGCAGAAAATGGCGGATAAATCCATTGCGTTTCATCTCCCGTCGGCACCACATCGGTATGCCCTGCAAAGGCGATGACCGGCTCACCAACACCATGCTTTGCCCATAAATTTAACGTGTCGTTGAAAGGCATCCATTCAATTTCAAAGCCGAGTTTTTCCAAACGTTCCGCAATTAGTTGCTGACAGCCCTCATCATTTGGGCTAATAGAGGAGCGACGAATTAATGCTTGTGCAAGCTCAATAGTTTTTTGTTTCATAATATTCAGTGACGACTAAAAGTGCGGTCTAATTTAACAAAATTTTCCTTTAATTTAAATCTGTTCAAATAAAAACGGATAACCTCGTTATCCGTTTTTATTAGTTTATAAAGAATCCTAGAATTGAACTTGCAAACGTAACCAATATTGGCGTCCTGGCTCGTTCACTCGAACAGTTTGAAGCCCCGCTGAAGGATCTGCGCCTTTACTTACAAATTCTGCATAGGATTTATTAAATAAGTTATCAATTCCGCCCTGCAAAGTGGCATATTTATTAATTTTCCACCCTGTATTAAAGGATAACGTTCCAAAGCCTGCTGAAGCGCCAATGTCCTGCCCAATAATGTTGCCTTGTCCCACTGCATAGCGTTTTTGTGCCGAAACCACTCGCCATAATACTCCCGCGCTCAAGGTTTCATTATCCCAAGTTAATGAGTTTTTCCATTCTAATGGCGGTGTTTGAGCAAGTGGACGGTCGTCCGTGCGATTTTTACCATAGGTATAAGCCAGACTACTACCGATTTCCCAGTGACGTGCAAATTTCCATTTGCCTTCAATTTCGCCACCTAATCGAGTTGCCTTGATATTACGAGCCGAGATATCTTTACCTACTCGTTCTAACATAATGAAATCGTGGACATCACTACCAAATAGCGACACAGAAAAATCAAAGGTATCATTCTTCCACATCAATCCCGTATCAATTTGACGATTTTGCTCTTTATCTAAAACTTGGCTTGCACGGCGTTCCCAATAATCTGGCGCTCGCTCTGCAATCCCTACACCGGCATAATATTTAATGCCATTGATTTCTTCTTCCCAACGGAAGAAACCTGAATGTAAACCATACGTATGGTGTTTATTTGGGTTATTCGCCATTAGAGTGTCGTATTCAGCTTTCACTTCATCATAACGATAACCAGAAATAAACTTACGACTATCGCTTGCCGTCCAGGCTCCCTCAACAAATCCCCCCCATTGAGTGAAGTTTTGTTGCGGTTGATAAGGTTTATGCGTGTAACCTTCCCCCTTCATTTCCATACGTGAAAGGTGTTTATCACGCATATAATCAATGCCTGTTTGCAAATTAATATCCGGCCAATCAAAGGTTGCTTTCAAATGCCCTGTATTGGTTTCACGTTTTGGATTCATTGCTTTTTTAACTTGATTTCCCATCATGCTTAAATAACGCATACTATAAGTATCCATCACATGATCAATCTTACTTTGACCGTAACGTAATTCAAGTTCAGTGAACCACGGTGTAATATTGCGTTGTACAAATCGTACATTCCAGGCATCACGATCAAACTTACTCCCATCCATCATTCGATCTGCATAAGCCGCTTCGCCTCGACTACGTTCATAAGTTCCGGTCAATAATGTGTTTTCTGTCGGTGTGAAACCAAGCTGTAACATTTGATTACGGCGCTCAAAAGAGGAATGAACTCGATTGCCATCGCCATCTTTGTAATTACCCGCCTCATTGTGTGACATACTCGTACGTAAATAACCATATTTACCACCCGCCATCGCATCAAAATAAGCATCACGGCGTTTATTCCCACCAAGTGTTACACTGCCATTTAAGTAGGTATTTTGAGTATCAAATTCAGGCTCTTTACGCACAAAACGAACTGCGCCAGCCACCAAGCCAGAACCTTCAGTTACAGTTTGGGGACCTTTGGTCACCACAACTTCATCATAAGCTGATGGGAAAATATAGGCTGTTGGCGGATCCATTCGGTTGCTACACCCACCATAAATGAATTGGTCGTCTGCTTGAATATTCAAGCGAGAACCACCTAAGCCGCGAAATAACGGGTCACCCGAACTCCCACCTTTACGAATCACGCTCATATTTGCCACAGATTGCAATAAATCTGCACCATCACCAGCAGGTAAAGGTTGAAGTGTTGTTTTAGGATTAAGTTTGACTGAATTGCTATTCGTCTGGGTAACACCTGTTACCACAATAGGATCCAATAATGTTACAGACTGCGTATCCTCAGCAAAAGCATTAGATATAAAAAATGAAAGAGGAAGGAGGGCAAAATAAGATTTGTTATGCATAATCAATCCCTTGTTTTGGCACTTGAGTCATAAAAACCACAATTCAACCACATAAAATCTTTCAAACAAATACCAACAGTTATGAAACATTTATCACATCAATGATTGAGATTGTAACAATTCTGTAATGAATATTATTCTTATTAAGCACGAAAGGCAAGGTTAAAAGATGACTATTTACTTACGCATTTCTGGTAAACATACTACTGCCAGCACTAATTGAACTATCCCCAAAATAGTACAAGGAAGACCTAATAAAAAATAAGCTCCTATAATTGTATCAATAGTGCTATCCCAGTTTAAATCAACAAAATGCAAAGATAATCCGATGATAATAGGAATTAAAAAAGGCATAAAAAATGCCACCAATAAATACCGCCCATAATAGCGACTTGCTTTTTCCCGAGTAACAAAAAAGATAAGTGTTGTCATCACCCCAGGTATAAATGAAATAAGAAAAGAAAGAAAAAATGCCTCTCCAACAAATTCAGAAATAATGACTGCACATAATAATGCAATAAAAAAACTCCCAATAAAAAAACGTGGTATAGTCTTTTGTAATGCATTATTCATCTTTATATTTCCTTTCAAATAAAATTAATAACTCTAATAAGCAGTAAGAAAGTCTCCAGCCTTTAATAAAAGGCAAGGTTAAAAAATTATTGTGTATTATGCATTTATGGCAAGCATATTGCTGCCAATACCAGTTGAACTACTCCCAATATACAAGCCAAAATACCGTGAGTTAGATAATACTCTACAAGCATATCAATAGCATCATGCCAACTAATAAAATAAATCAAATCGAATAATGTGGCTAGGATCGGAATTAAAAAGGGCGGCATCAAAAGTGCCAGTAACAAATACCGCGAATAGTAGCTACTTGCTTTTTCCTGAGTGATGTAAAAAACAAACGCTGTAATCGCACTAGGTATAAATACGATAAAAAAAGTATAAAAAAATACCCATACCACGTCATCTGATGAGCTGCCATCCATTGAAGCAAGAAATAAATCAACGACGACTGCGCATACTAATGCAATAAAAAAACTCCCAATAAAAAAACGTCGTATAGCTTTTTGCTGTTCACTTTGTTGTTCATTATTCATTTTTATATTTCCTTTCAAATAAAATTAATAACTCTCATAAGCAGATAAGAAAACCTCCAACTTTAATAAAAAACAAGGTTAAGCGGTTACTGTGCGTCCCATATTTTTATAAAACACGCTTGTGCTAACACCAGTTGAGCTACTCCTAATATACCACAAGGAATACTGTACCCTAGATAATTCGCTACAAGCATATCAATAGCATCATGCCAATGGTTTAAATAAATCAAATCGAATAATGTGATCAGGATCGGAATTAAAAAGAACGGCATCAAAAGTGCCAGTAAAAAATACCGACAATAGTAGCTACTTGCTTTTTCCTGAGTGATGTAAAAAACAAACGTTGTAATCGCACTAGGTATAAATGCGATAAAAAAAGTATAAAAAAATACCCATACTACTTCATCTGATGAACTGCCATCCATTGAAGCAGCAAATAAATAACCAGCGGCAGCGCATAATAATGCAATAAAAAAACTCCCAATAAAAAAACGTCGTATAGCTTTTTGCTGTTCATTTTGTTGTTCATTATTCATTTTTATATTTCCTTTTTTTATCAAAATTAGTAGTTCTAATAAGTAGATAAACAAGTAAAAATAAATTCTCTACTTTAATACTACTTAAATGCTGCAATATATTCTTTTTCGTTGAAGCCAATCAATGCCTTACCATCTTGCAAAATAATCGGGCGTTTGATTAACGTTGGATTTTCAGCTAATACGGAAAGTGCGGTAGATTTCGAGAGTGTATTTTTCACATTTTCATCAAGATTACGCCAAGTCGTACTACGTTTATTGACTAAATTTTCCCAACCAAATTGGGCTTCTGCTTGTTGTAAGAATTGAGTATCTAATCCATCCACACGATAATCATGTAATTTATGTTGAATATTATGTTCAGTTAGCCACTTCAATGCTTTTTTCACCGTATCGCAGTTTTTAATGCCATAAACAATAATCATATTCTCACCTCTAAAAATAAAAAATCCTCAATTTCATTTAGAACGAGGATTTTAACTGTTACATGAATTAATCACAAATAGATTAGCCCGATACAAATTTTCACATCCAAAAGAAAAAGTGCGGTGAAAATCAACCGCACTTTTCAAAAGGGAAATTAGAATTCGTAACCTACGCCCACTTTAGCGCCATAGTTATTCACTTTAGTATCGTCGAAGCTACCTAAACGGTTATATTCTAAACCACCGTTTGCATACACTTTGTCTGCTAATTTATATTTAGCACCCGCAACTACACCATAACCCACTTTGGTTTCAGAAGAGCTTTTATAGCGTTGATCCGCACGTTCTTCAAATTTGAAACGGTTTGCAGCAAGACGAGCACCAACATAAGGTTCAATTTGAGAGTTGGTATCGAAGTCATAGAATACTGTCGCACCTAAACCTTGAACTTTAGTACCTTGGAAGTTACCGTGATGAGTATAATCACCTGCTACACGCATATTACCTAATTTGTAACCCACTGCAACACGAGGTTCAACTTTAGTTTTGCTTGAACCACCATTGCTTAATTTAGTTTTTGAAAGACCGAGATCGCCTTCCGCATATAAACCCGCATTTGCAGTTGAAGCAACCGCTAATGCACCTACAACGATAGCTAATAATGATTTTTTCATTGGATAACCCCTGTTATTTGATTGAAAACATTACGAATATATCACAGCACTCATTAATTTTCACTATGAAAAACCAATTTTCCCTGACATTTTCGACATAAATAGGCAATTTTATCGCGTTGAATGCGATTATGCCGACGAATCGTTAAATAATGGGTCTGACATTCGCATTGATAAACAAACATTTTCCCCTGTACACTTTCCACATCGAATTGATGGCAAGTATCAGCCGGAAGATTGAATAACTGCGTCATCACCTCTTGCCATTCCTGTCCATGCGGTTTCACTCGCCCAAATACTTGATACACAATAAGGTGGGCGAATTCGTGTGGAACCACCTGACGAATAAATTCATCTGAGTTCTCGAGTAGTAAAGTGCGGTTAAATTTAATCTCATTTTTCTGCAAGTATGCAACGCCAGCCTTTACGCCTCGCAGGTCATAACTGATTGTCGGAATAGGAAATTTCCGTTGAAAGTGATTTTCAGCCAGTTGTAATGTTTCTGCAAGTTTGCGCTGTACCTGCATTTTTAAATGCCGAAACTGAGTTTGAGATGATATCTTCATGTTAAGTAAACAAAAACCGCTAACTTAGCGGTTTTTATCATACACATTTTATTTACTTATTTAAGACCGGCTGCAGCTCGCAATTCTTCTGCACGATCCACTTTTTCCCATGGGAATTGTTCACGACCGAAGTGTCCATACGCGGCAGTTTGGCGATAGATTGGTTGAATTAAATTTAACATTTTAATTAAACCATAAGGACGTAAATCGAAGAATTCACGCACTAACTTAACTAATACTTCGTTTGATACTTTTCCTGTACCGAAGGTTTCCACCATGATAGAGGTTGGCTCAGCCACACCAATTGCATAAGAAAGTTGAATTTCACAGCGATCTGCAAGACCTGCTGCAACAATATTTTTAGCCACATAACGTGCTGCATAAGCAGCTGAACGGTCTACTTTTGATGGATCTTTACCAGAGAATGCGCCACCACCATGACGAGCCGCGCCACCGTAGGTATCGACAATGATTTTACGACCCGTTAAACCACAGTCGCCCATTGGACCACCAATTACAAAACGACCGGTTGGGTTAATGAAATATTTTGTTTGTTGAGATAACCATTCACTTGGCAAAATTGGCTTAATGATTTCTTCCATTACGCCTTCGTAAATTTCTTTTTGTGAAACTTCTTCACTATGTTGTGTAGAAAGCACTACCGCATCTACACCCACGATTTTGTTATCTTCGTATTTTAAAGTCACTTGGCTTTTCGCATCAGGGCGTAACCAGGCTAGTTTTCCGCTTTTACGTACTTCCGCTTGTTTTTCCATTAAACGGTGCGCATAAGTAATAGCTGCTGGCATCAAGACTTCGGTTTCATTTGTTGCATAACCAAACATGATCCCTTGGTCACCCGCACCTTGATCCAATGGGTTCTCACGATCCACACCTTGATTAATATCCGATGACTGTTTGCCAATCGCATTTAATACCGCACAAGAATTGCCATCAAACCCCATTTCTGAGTGTTTATAGCCAATATCACAAATCACTTGGCGAGTAAGGTTTTCAATATCAACCCATGCTGATGTAGTAATTTCTCCCCCCACTAACGCCATCCCTGTTTTAACATAGGTTTCACAAGCCACACGAGCTTTAGGATCTTGTTTTAAAATTTCATCAAGTACCGCATCAGAAATTTGATCGGCAATCTTATCTGGATGTCCTTCTGAAACAGATTCAGAAGTAAATAAATAGCTAGACATAAGTTCTCTTCTTTTTTGGATGTATTGACGTATAGACGGCTATAATACGTATTTTTGGCTAATAAGCAAGCACTTCTATCAAGTATTTTTTAAAATGTAATAAGAAGATGAGCTTTCTGATGAAATTCAGATCATTTATGCTCTAAACAGCAAGATGTCATTCGCCTACTTGACTAAATCTAACATCTCTTGTGCATTCGCTAAGGCAAGATCCGTAATTTCACTGCCACCGAGCAATCTTGCAAGAGCAGGAACGCGCTCTTCTTGAGAAAGTGCGGTCATTTTAGTTTCTGTTTTATCATCAACGGTAAATTTCTCAACATTAAATTGATGATGCCCGTGACATGCTACTTGTGGTAAATGAGTCACACAAAGTACTTGGCATTTATCACCTAATTGACGCAATAATTTACCCACTACGCTCGCCGTTTTCCCACTAATCCCAACATCCACTTCATCAAAGATTAACGTTGGAATCGCCGATTGATCTGATGTTAAGACTTGAATCGCTAATGAAATACGAGACAATTCACCACCTGATGCTACTTTTGCTAGCGGTTGTGCCTGTTGCCCTAAATTACTGCGTAAAGTAAAGACGATATTATCTGCCCCATTTGACGCAACTTTAGTTAAATCAGAATTCACTTCAATGAAAAATTCTGCATTTTCCATTGCAAGCCCTTTGATAGAATCTGTAACCTGTTGTGCTAATTTCTCTGCAGCTTGGCAACGACTTTCATGTAATTGTTTTGCCGTATATTGCATTTTCTCAAAGGCCGCTTTTTCTTCCAGAATCAAACGTTCTTCACTTTCTGAAAAATCTAAAAGTGCGGTCAATTCTGCTTTTAATTTTTGATGCCACTCCACTAACTCTTCAGGTTTCACATTGTGCTTGCGTGCAAGTTGTAAAGCTTGACCTAAACGTTGTTCAATCTCTTGTAATAACATCGGATCTTGCTCAATATGAGATGCAAGATGTTGGACTTCACTTGTCGCCTCTTGCACTTGGATAAGTGCATCATTCAACATGGTTTGAACTGAAATATAACGAGGATCTAACTCACTTAATTCATCAATATACTGTGTCGCACGATAAAGCATAGAGTCAATACTCACGGTCTCATTTTCACTGAGTAGCTGTAAGGCTGATTGTGATAACTGTGTCAGCTGTTCGCTATTTGATAGACGACGTTGATCCTCTTCTAATTCTAAATATTCATTTGGACGAAGCGCAAACTCATCCAACTCTTCTACCTGATATTGTAAAAGTTGTTTCTTCGCTTCATTTTCGGCAACTTTTTGTTGGAAATTTTTAACTTGTGTTTGAAGATTTTTCCATGCTCGATAATCTTCTCGCATTTGTGCGAGTAAATCATTGTGATGTGCAAATGTATCCACCAATTGAAGCTGATAGTCATTTTTCAATAACAATTGTGAAGCGTGCTGCCCATTAATATGAATAAGATATTGTCCTATTTCTTTTAATTGAGAAGCCGATACGGGCGTGCTATTGATAAAGGCTTTAGAACGCCCATCTGCATTAATGACACGACGTAGAATACAATCAGAGGGATTATCAGGATCTTGCAATTCTTGCTCTTGCAACCACTGATAAGCGGGGTTAGTTGGTTCAATAAAAAATGTCGCGCAAATTTCAGCTCTTTCCTGCCCTTCTCGAACCATAGAAGTTTCAATTCGCTGCCCCAAGCATAATCCTAACGCATCAATAGCAATAGATTTCCCTGCGCCGGTTTCCCCCGTGATCACAGACATTCCTTTCGCCAATTCAATCTCTAATTGGCGGACTATTGCAAAATTATTGATGGTTAGTTGGGTTAGCATAAAAAATCTCCTTAACTGTATATCCATATATTATAACTGATATAATATACAGTAAAGAGATTTTTAACTTTTTGGATCAGAAATTTTTAAGCCAGCCTAATTTCGTGCTTAATACATTGTAATAATTGTAATTTTTCAGGTGTAATAGACGCAGTTTATGCGGGCTTTTTTCAATATGCACCACATCATCTGGGCAAAAATCGAGTGCAATTTGACTATCACAGCCTAATTCCAACTGTGAAGTGTTATGTTCTGCAAAGCGAATTGAAATTTTACTGTCGCCATCAATGACTAATGGTCGAGAAGAAAGCGTGTGCGGGAACATCGGCACAAGGGCAATCGCATTTAAATTTGGCGTTAAAATCGGGCCGCCTGCGGAAAGTGAATAAGCCGTTGAACCTGTTGGAGTAGAAACAATCAAACCGTCTGAACGTTGAGAAAAGGCAAATTTATCATTGATATAAACATGGAAATCAATCATATGCGCAATTTTAGCGGGGTGAATCACCGCCTCATTTACTGCATTACCACTAGAAATAATCTCGCCATTGCGTTCAATTTTAGCTTCCAATAAAAAACGCTCTTCGACAAAAAACTCGCCGCGTTCCAAACAAGCTTCAAGCTGTGCATAAGCATTTTTCGGATCGATATCAGTCAAAAAGCCTAAGTTACCTCGGTTAATACCAATCATTGGAATATGATATTTAGCCAAAATGCGGGCACGCCCCAGCATATTGCCATCACCACCGATCACAATCACAAGTTGTGCTTGCTCACCGATTTGTTCAACTGTCGCTAACACCTCTTCCGGTAAACCAAATTTTTCACCGACGTCTTTTTCCACTAAAACTTGATATCCTCTTTCTTTCAGCCATTGATACAAGTTTTTGTGCATTTGCAAATTAATATCGCGACGTGGTTTTCCCATCAAGGCGATGGTTTTAAATGATTTGACTAATTCATCCATAACTATGATTGCTCCCAAGTGCAAACTCATCGATTTCTGACCGCACTTGAATTTAAAATTTTAGCCATTATATTACATAGCAATTCAGTTTTGCTAAAATAGCACTAATTTTTGATAAATGGAGAAAAAGATGTCAGAACAAGCACAAAACTTAAATGAAAATGAAGAACTTGTTGAAGAAGTTCAGCAGGAAACCACTTCAACGGAAGATCCGTTAGAAGAAGCAATCGCTCGTGTACAAGAGCTTGAAGAACAATTAAAAGCTCAAATAGAAGAAAACTCTAAAAAAGAACAAGATTTATTGCTTCGTACTCGTGCAGAAATTGACAATATGCGTCGCCGTAGCGAACAAGATGTTGAAAAAGCGCATAAATTTGCACTAGAAAAATTTTCAAAAGATATTTTAAATACCATTGATAACTTAGAGCGTGCGCTTTCAACACCTGCTAATAAGGAAGATGAAAGCATCAAAGCGTTATTCAATGGTGTGGAGCTAACCTTAAAAGAGTTGCTCTCAACGGTTGCTCGCTTTGGTGTTGAACCTGTTGGCGCAGTGGGTGAAACCTTTAATCCGGATCTCCACCAAGCCATCTCTATGCAACCAGCTGAAGGATTTGAAAGCAACCAAATCACCACCGTTTTACAAAAAGGCTATACCTTAAATGGTCGTGTGATTCGCCCAGCTATGGTAATGGTTGCAGCTTAATTTCTTTTCTATGACTTAAAGAGCGGACGATTTTTCGTCCGTTTTTTTATTGTCAAAAAACTTGATTCAGATCAAATTTATTAAAAAATAATTTGATAATAATTCTCAATAAAAACACTCTTGCTTTCCAGATTTATCAAGGTTTCAACTCAATTTCACCCATCAAAAAACACAAAATAACACTACATATTGTGTGTTGATCTATTAAATAAAACTATATATAGTGTTTTCAATTTTTTTCATAACTACCTTACAGGAGTCATAAAATGAACGCTTTCTTTGTGATTAAGCGTGATGGTTCACGAATCGGGTTTGACCTACAACGTATTACTAATGCAATCAAAAAAGCAGCAAGTGCGGTCAATATTGTTGATGAAATTTATATCCATGATCTGAGCCAGCAGATTAATACTGAAATTTTTAGTCATTATCAGCATGAAATTGATATCAACCAGATTCAAAAAATTGTTGAAGATCACTTAATGACAAGCAAGTATCCACAAATTGCACGTGCCTATATTGAATATCGTCACGATCGCGATCTTGCACGTGAAAAACGCAGCCAATTAACCAAAGAAATTGAAGGGCTGATTGAGCAAAGCAATGTGGAATTGCTTAATGAAAATGCAAATAAGGATGCGAAAGTTATCCCTACCCAACGTGATTTACTGGCAGGTATTGTGGCAAAACATTATGCAAAACGCCATATTCTGCCAAGAGATGTTGTTGAAGCCCATGAAAAAGGGGAAATCCACTATCACGACCTAGACTACGCACCATTTTTCCCGATGTTTAACTGCATGCTTGTTGATCTAAAAGGCATGCTTTCTCATGGTTTTAAAATGGGTAATGCCGAAATTGAACCACCTAAATCTATCAGCACGGCAACAGCGGTTACCGCACAAATTATTGCTCAAGTAGCCAGCCATATTTATGGCGGTACAACCATTAATCGCATTGATGAAGTGCTTGCGCCTTATGTTCAACTCAGTTTTGAAAAACATTTGAAAAATGCTGCACAATGGCAAATTCCTGATGCTGAAGGTTATGCCAAAGCGCTAATTGAAAAAGAATGTTTTGATGCGTTCCAATCCCTTGAATATGAAGTCAATACGCTCCATACGTCCAATGGCCAAACGCCGTTTGTTACCTTTGGTTTTGGCTTAGGCACAAGTTGGCAAGAACGTTTAATTCAGCAATCAATCTTGAAAAACCGTATTCGTGGTTTGGGTAAAAACCACAAAACACCGGTCTTCCCTAAACTGGTCTTTACCATTAAAAAAGGCATGAACCAAAACGAACAAGATCCGAACTATGACATTAAAAAACTGGCATTAGAATGCGCTTCAAAACGCATGTATCCAGATATTTTAAACTATGATCAAGTGGTTAAAGTCACAGGCTCATTCAAAGCGCCAATGGGTTGTCGTAGCTTCTTAGGTGCCTATGAAGAAAACGAGCATGAAGTGCATGATGGTCGCAATAATTTAGGTGTGGTGAGTTTGAATCTTCCTCGCATTGCTCTTGAAGCACAAGGAAATGAAGAAAAATTCTACCGCACTTTAGATGAGCGCTTAGCTCTTGCGAAGAAGGCCTTACTTACCCGTATTGCTCGCTTAGAAAATACGAAAGCTCGTGTCGCGCCAATTCTCTATATGGAAGGCGCTTGCGGCGTTCGATTAAAAGCTGATGATAAGGTTGCAGATATTTTCAAAAATGGCCGAGCATCAATTTCTTTAGGCTATATTGGTATTCACGAAACCATCAATGCACTGTACAAACAAGGGCATGTTTTTGACGATGAACAACTGCGTGAAAAAGGCATCGCGATTGTGCGTCGTTTAAGCGAAGCGGTAAAACAATGGCAGAAAGAAACGGGTTATGCATTTAGCCTTTATTCCACACCAAGTGAAAACTTGTGCGATCGTTTCTGCCGTTTAGATACCAAACAATTTGGTGTGATTGACGGCGTTACCGATAAAGGCTACTACACTAACAGCTATCATTTAGATGTAGAGAAAAAAGTCAATCCATACGATAAATTAGACTTTGAAATGCCTTATCCTGAATTAGCCAGTGGTGGCTTCATTTGTTATGGTGAATACCCAAACATTCAACATAACCTGAAAGCACTCGAAGATGTGTGGGATTATAGCTACGATCGTGTGCCTTATTACGGCACCAACACGCCAATTGATGAATGTTATGAATGTGGTTTCACAGGAGAATTTAATTGCACAAGCAAAGGCTTTGTTTGTCCGAAATGTGGTAACCATGACAGTGCAAAAGTCTCCGTAACCCGACGAGTTTGTGGTTATCTCGGCAGCCCTGATGCTCGTCCATTCAACGCTGGCAAACAGGAAGAAGTAAAACGTCGAGTGAAACACTTATAATGTTGTAATATCGATTATGATAAAATAGCTCATCAAAGGTGAGCTATTTTTATTTTAATAAAGAAGGAAATACCATGCCAACACTTGCTCAAATTACCCAATCCATCATGCAAGATCCCGATAATCAATCCTTTACCGCAAAAGGTATCGAACCGCTTTTTGCTGCGCCAACTACCGCTCGTATTAATATTGTCGGACAAGCGCCTGGAATTAAAGCGCAAGAAAGTCGTTTATATTGGAATGATAAAAGCGGTGATCGCCTGCGTGAATGGCTGGGCGTGGATCGTGATACCTTTTATCACTCCGGTATGTTTGCTGTCATTCCAATGGATTTTTATTACCCAGGCAAAGGCAAATCGGGTGATTTACCACCGCGCAAAGATTTTGCGGAAAAATGGCATCCGCTAATTCTCGCTAATTTACCCAATATTGAGCTGACCATTCTCATTGGACAATATGCGCAAAAATACTATTTGCCAGAAAATAATCTTAATGTAACGGAGACTGTTCACCATTTTCGTGATTTTCTCCCTCACTTTCTCCCACTTGTTCACCCTTCTCCACGCAACCAAATTTGGCTCAAAAAGAATCCGTGGTTTGAACAAGAGATTGTGCCGACATTACAAAAGCAAGTGAAAGCGATTTTATCTCGTTAATTTATCTCGCTAAATTGATATTTAATTAATGAAGTGCGGTCAAAAAGCATCCAGTTTTGACTGCACTTTTCTTTTACTATAATCAATTTTTAGTATGCATTATTTCCTGACTGAGGCCTGTTATGCTAAAATCGCCGGCCTTAAAAATATAGGAAAAAATATGCAAGTAATATCTGTCACAAACTCTCAGCGAAAAGCATGGAATAAACAAACTATTATATTCCTTTCTGATATAGCTCTCTTTTTTATTCTACTCAATACACTTCCTTTTGCCCCTGCTGCGAATAAAGGATTATCTTTACTCGCATTTGTGGCCATTCTATGGCTCACCGAAGCAGTTAGTGTAACCATCACTGCATTATTCGTTCCAATTCTATCTGTTCTATTAGGATTAGCTGATAGTCGCGAAGCCCTCGTAGCCTTTGCAGATCCAACTATCTTTTTATTCTTCGGTGGTTTTGCACTTGCAACAGCATTAAATGTACAAAAGATCGACCAAATGATCGCTAATAAAATCATGCAGTTAGCGAGAGGTCGTTTATCTGTTGCTGTACTCTATTTATTCGTCGCAACAGCATTTTTGTCCATGTGGATGAGCAATACTGCTACTGCTGCAATGATGATCCCACTTTCAATGACTATTTTAAGTCAGTTAGACCGTAATAAAGATCACAATACTTATGTATTCGTATTATTAGGCATTGCTTATAGTGCTACCATCGGTGGTATGGGAACCCTTGTAGGTAGCCCGCCAAATGCCATTGCCGCATCTCAACTTCATTTAGGTTTTGCAGATTGGCTCATGTACGGCACACCCGTCATGCTGATTTTATTCCCTGTAATTATTGGTTGGTTATACCTTGTTTTTAAACCAAAACTTGGCCTTCGTTTTGATGCAGAATTTGCCAAAATTCACATGACGAAAAAACGTATTTTAACCTTAACTATTTTTGTGACCGTGGCAATTCTTTGGATTTTTGGTGGTTACATCAATCCAATTCTTTCTCAATTATTAGGTTTACCAAAACCCATTGGCAGTTTTGACAGTATGGTTGCCCTATCGGCTGCAATCGTCATTTGTGTAACAGGTATCGCAAGCTGGAAAGAAGTACAAGACAATACAGAATGGGGGGTGTTGTTCCTCTTTGGTGGCGGCTTAACCTTAAGTTCTGTGCTTACCCATTCTGGTGCAAGCAAAATTATGGCGGATGGTATCGTCTTCGTTATTGAAGGTGGCCACTACTATGTGATGGCATTAATTGTTGCAGCATTTATTGTGATTTTGACCGAGTTTACGTCAAACACGGCAAGTGCAGCCTTACTTGTTCCAATCTTTATTTCTATCGCACAAGCACTGAATATGCCACCGCTTGGTTTTGCGATGATTATCGGTCTAGGTGCATCTTGTGCCTTTATGATGCCGGTTGGTACACCACCAAATGCGATTGTGTACGCGACAGGTTTTGTTAAACAATCCGAAATGATCCGAGTAGGTAAATTTATTGATTTAACCTGTATGCTAATTATCGGGACAGTTGCTTATATCTTCTGGATGTAACCTTTAAAATCGAATAAGTGCGGTTAAAAACAAGATGATTTTTAACCGCACTTTTTTATTTTATTTACGCAAACGTTTGCCCCAAATCAAAATTAACGTATAATTCGCACAATTTTTTTACTTAGGGAAACCAAATGAATAACAACCTACTTTACACGGTGGAAGACAAACCACCTTTCGGATTGAGTTTACTCCTTGCTGCACAACATTTACTTGCCGCACTCGGGGGAATTATTGCCGTACCATTGGTCATTGGTAACGTCTTAAAATTACCGACCGAAGATACCATTACATTAGTTAATGCTGCGCTTTTAATTTCTGGTGTAGTGACGGTTATCCAATGTAAAGGCTTAGGGCCTATTGGTATTCGTTTACCAAGTGTAATGGGGACAAGTTTTACTTTCGTTGCTGCTGCACTTGCCATTGGGTTTAGTGAATATGGTATTGCCGGTATTTTAGGGGCTTCTCTTGTTGGTTCATTAGTGATGATTATCGGCAGCTTCTTTATGCCGTATATTCGTAAATTATTCCCACCGATTGTGACTGGTACTGTCGTTATGATGATCGGTTTAAGCCTGATTCCTGTTGCCGTTGACTGGTTTGCAGGTGGTCAGCGTGGTGATGCGAATTATGCTACGCCAGAAAATTTAATGATGGCGAGCTTTGTGTTAGTCATCGTTGTAGCTCTTGTACAATGGGGCAAAGGGATTTTCTCTGCCGCAGCGATCGTTATTGGGATGATGACCGGCTATCTTGTTTGTTTAGTAATGGGCTGGGTGAGTTTTGAAGGCGTAAAACAAGCACAAACTTTCGCAATTCCACAACCACTACACTTTGGCTTAGCTTTCCCAATTTCAGGTATTATCGGCATGTCCATTGCGTATTTAGTCACAATCGTTGAATCAAGCGGTAACTTCTTAGCGCTGGGCAATGCGACTCAAACAGAAATCACCGGCAAACATTTACGCGGTGGCGTTTTAGCCGATGGTTTAGGATCTGCCCTAGCGGCCATCATGTCCACCACACCATTCTCTTCATTCTCACAAAACATTGGTGTCATTTCTCTAACGGGCGTGGCTAGCCGTCATGTGGTTGCGCTAACCGGTGTACTGCTAGCGCTAGCGGGCTTATTCCCTGTATTTGGTGCATTAATTGTTTCAATTCCATTGCCTGTATTAGGCGGTGCAGGCCTAATGATGTTCGCGATGATTATCGCTGCGGGTATCCAAATGTTGGATAAAGTCGCACGTAGCAAACGTAATGGTTTAATTATCGCCATTTCTATTGGCTGCGGCTTAGCGGTGACGACTCGTCCAGAATTGCTTGATAAATTACCGCACTTTTTCAAAGAAGTGCTCGGTTCAGGCATTACCGTAGGTTCATTACTTGCCTTAATTCTTAACCTCGTACTTCCAGAAGATAAAGTGGAAGAAACAAAAGAATAAAAATAGATAACGAATAAGGGCAGATTAACACTGCCCTTTTCTTTTCATGTAAAACATTTCTAAAACTGACCGCACTTTGTTAAAATCAGGCATCATTTTCCATTTATCAAGGAATAAAAATGGCAGATTTACCTTTTTTAGTTGAACTCAACGAACAAAATCTTACTGAAACGTTGCAACGTTCGGTTGAAACACCGCTTGTCATTAACTTTTATGCGCCAAGCCATAAAGAATCAGCTGATTTTGCAAAAGTTCTACAACGTGTTGCAGAACAACACCAAGGACAATTTATTCTCAGCTTAGTCAATTGTGAAACAGAGCAAATGATTGCCGCACAATTTCGTATTCAAGCGTTACCAACAACCTATCTTTTCAAAGAGGCACAAGCTTTAGATGCGTTCCCTGGTGCATTAGATGAAGCTAGCTTATTACAACGTTTAAGCGCCATTTTGCCAAAAGAAGAAGATTTAAAATTCCAAAAAGCCTTGGATTTTTTACAAGTAGAAGATTACGACTCTGCCCTTCCATTACTGAAAGACGCCTGGGAGCTTTCAGATAAGAAAAACAGCGATGTGGCATTACTTTATGCGGAAACCTATATTGCCATGAAGAAAACGGAGCCTGCGGCAGATATTTTAGCGCAAATTCCGATTCAGGATCGCGACAGCCGTTGGCATGGCTTACAAGCGCAGATTGAGCTTTTAATTAAAGCGGCTGATACGCCAGAAATTCAGCAATTACAAGCGGATTATACGAAAAATCCAACGCCTGAAATTGCGTTGAAATTGGCAGTTCAGCTACATCAAGCCAATCGAAACGAAGAAGCGTTAGATTTATTATTTAGCATTCTAAAACAAGATCTTTCTGCAGAAAATGGTGAAGTGAAACAACAGTTTTTATCTATTTTATCAGCCATTGGCAATGCAGATCCTATCACCAATAAATATCGCCGATTGCTGTATTCATTGCTTTACTAATACGATCAACTATTTTTTTATGCATGAAGGCTTTATAATGGATGAATTCCAAAAGCTTCATGCTTTATTTTATAAACAAAGGATTCTTTATGTCAGACGTTAAACACAGCAAATTATTAATTTTAGGTTCAGGCCCTGCAGGTTATACCGCGGCTATTTATGCCGCACGTGCAAACTTAAAACCTGTTTTAGTGACCGGTCTTCAACAAGGCGGGCAACTTACCACTACGGATGAAATTGAAAACTGGCCGGGTGATTTTGAAATGACCACTGGTCCAGGTTTAATGCAACGTATGTTGCAACACGCCGAAAAATTTGAAACGGAAATCGTGTTTGATCATATTAACAAAGTTGATTTATCTTCTCGCCCATTCAAACTTTATGGCGATATGCAAACCTTCACATGTGATGCGTTAATCATCGCAACAGGGGCATCAGCACGTTATATCGGATTAGAATCTGAAACCGCTTATAAAGGCCGTGGCGTTTCAGCTTGCGCAACCTGTGATGGTTTCTTCTATCGCAATAAACCGGTTGCCGTTGTCGGTGGTGGAAATACTGCAGTTGAAGAAGCGCTTTACTTGGCGAATATTGCGTCTGAAGTCCATTTAATCCATCGTCGCGATAGTTTCCGTGCAGAAAAAATCTTAATCGATCGCTTATACAAAAAAGTCGAAGAAGGCAAAATCGTGCTTCATACTGACCGCACTTTGAATGAAGTGTTAGGCGATAACATGGGCGTAACTGGTGTACGTTTAGAAAACGTAAAAACTGGTGAAAAAGAAGACGTGAAATTAGACGGTTTATTTATTGCTATCGGTCATGCACCAAATACTGAAATCTTCCAAGGCCAGCTTGAACTTAACAACGGTTATATCGTCGTTAAATCAGGTCTTGAAGGCAATGCAACAGCAACCTCCGTGGAAGGCGTATTTGCTGCGGGTGATGTAATGGATCACAACTATCGCCAAGCCATTACTTCAGCGGGTACAGGCTGTATGGCCGCATTAGATGCTGAACGTTATTTAGATGCACAAGAATAAATAAATTTCCTTATTTATTTTTCCCTCTTTAGCCTAGAGGGGTTAAGGGAGATTTTAAAGAATCAATTTTGTATCAATAAACTCGCCCTTCAAGCTCCCTCTCAATAGAGAGGGAGTACTTTTTAAATACTAACTCTACAAATCTATGGACAAACTTCGCCAAAAATATTTACAAAAATGGCTTCGTGCGCAGCAACAACCTGTTAAAAAATTAATGCGTACCAATATTGCCCTTGCCACACTTTCTTCCTTAATTCTTGTGGCTCAAACCTATTTTCTTGCGACATTGCTCGACAAGCTGATTATGCAAAATGTCGATCGCGCTGAGCTGGTTCCATATTTTATTGCATTAATCATGACTTTCGCTTTGCGTGCGGTCATTTTATGGCTACGCGAAAAAATTGGCTTTAAAGCAGGTCGATTACTACGTAACCATATGCGCCAAAAGATCTTAGACAAAATCCACCAAGTGGGACCTGCGACTATCAATAACAAACCAGCCGGTAGCTGGGCAAGTATCATGCTTGAACAAGTGGAAAATCTGCATAACTTCTATGCGCGTTTCTTACCACAACAAAGTTTGTCTGCCATTGTACCGATGGTGATTTTAATTGCCGTATTCCCGCTCAACTGGGCGGCAGGACTGATTTTGATGGTCACTGCACCACTTGTACCAATTTTTATGATTCTAGTAGGGATTGCGGCGGCAGACAGCAGCCAAAAAAATATGGCGACCCTTTCTCGCTTAAGTGCACAATTCTTGGATCGCTTACGCGGTTTAGAAACCTTACGTCTTTTCAACCGCACTTCAGAACAAACACAACATATTGAAAGTACAACGGAAGACTTCCGTGAAACGACCATGACCGTACTTAAAATGGCGTTTCTCTCTTCTGCCGTGTTAGAGTTTTTCACCTCCATTTCCATTGCTTTAATGGCGGTATACTTTGGTTTTAGCTATTTAGGCCAAGTCGAATTTGGTACTTATGGCACCACGCTGACCTTGTTTACCGGCTTTTTCTGCTTGATTCTTGCACCAGAGTTTTATCAACCATTGCGTGATCTCGGGACTTACTATCACGATCGTGCAGCCGGTATTGGTGCTGCTGATGCCATTGTCGATTTCTTAGAAGCGGATTATTTAATTGCACATCAAGGCAATGAACAAATTCCAGCACAAAGTGCGGTCGAAATTCAGGCTGAAAATTTAGTGGCGCTTTCTCCACAAGGTCAACCATTAACTAAGCCGCTTTCATTCCATATTCCGAAAGAAAGCCATATTGCACTTGTCGGTCAAAGTGGTGCAGGAAAAACCTCTTTAATCAATGTATTACTGGGTTTCTTACCTTATGAAGGTAGCTTAAAAATTAACGGTGTGGAACTTAATCAAAGCCGTTTAAGCGACTGGCGAAAACAAATTGCGTGGGTAGGTCAAAACCCATTACTACTACAAGGTAGCATCAAAGAAAATCTACTTTTAGGTGATATTCAAGCTACTAATGAGCAAATTGAGCAAGCCTTGATTTCTGCTCAAGCAAAAGAGTTTACCGATAAATTAGGCTTGAATAGTGAAATTAAAGATGGCGGCATTGGTGTATCTGTAGGCCAAGCTCAACGCTTAGCTATCGCACGCGCTTTACTACGCAAAGGCAATTTATTATTACTCGATGAACCAACGGCTAGCCTGGATGCTCAATCTGAAAATCTGGTACTTGCTGCCCTTGCAGAAATGAGCCATAACCAAACGACCTTAATGATCACACACCGTATTGAAGATCTAAAACAATGTGACAATATTTTTGTGATGCAAGAAGGTGAAATTGTTCAACAAGGACATTTCAACCAATTAAAAGATCAAGGCTTCTTTGCCGAATTATTGGCTCAACGAAAAGAGGATATTCAATAATGCGTGCTTTACTTCCCTTTTTACGTTTATTTAAATTCGCCAAGTTGCCTTTATTTTTAGGCTTGGTTTTAATGATTACAGGCCTTGCATCTAGCATAGGTTTGCTGACCACATCGGGTTGGTTTTTAGCCGCAACGGCAATTGCGGGTCTTGGCACGTTATTTAATTTCTTCTATCCATCTGCTTCTGTGCGTGGGCTTGCTATTAGCCGCACCCTTTTCCGCTATTTTGAAAAGTTGGTGACACACGATGCGACTTTCCGCATTTTGGCTAAATTACGGGTACAAGTTTTTGAGAAGATTATTCCCTTAAGCCCTGCAGTGTTAAATCGCTACCGTAACAGCGATTTATTAAACCGCTTAGTGTCGGATATCGATACACTCGATAGTCTATATCTTCGCTTAATTGCGCCATTTATTACAGCTATTTTTGTGATTCTAGCCATGTGTATTGGCCTAAGTTTCGTCAATGCACCTTTAGCCTTAGGTTTAGGTGCGAGCCTGCTTTTATTAGTATTCGTCATTCCAACTGTTTTCTACCAACTGGGTAAAAAATTTGGCGACAAACTCGTGCATTCACGTGCACTTTATCGCACGCAATTCTTAGAATTTATCCAAGCACAAGCGGAATTATTGCTCTTTAATGCCGAAGATAAATTGAAAGATAACATGGCTAAAACTGAAGCTAACTGGCAAGCAGACCAACAAAAAGAAGCCAATTTAAGTGGATTTTCAACTGCACTTTCACTCTTCTTAAATGGTTTAATTATTGCCGCAATGTTGTGGTTTAGCTCCCAAGCGGAGTTTGGCAACGATGAATATCGCATGGCGTTTATTGCGCTCTTCACTTTTGCAGCCTTAGCCTCATTTGAAATCTTAATGCCATTAGGTTCTGCATTCTTACATATCGGGCAAGTGATTGCGTCCGCTGAACGCGTGACAGATATTATCGAGCAGCAACCATTAGTGACCTTTAATGGCAAAGCGGAGTTCGATCAAAACGCCACAACATTAATTGAAGCGAAAGATCTTTCTTTCACTTATCCTGAACGTCAAAATCGTGCTTTAGAAAATTTGAATTTAACCATTCAAAAAGGCCAAAAAGTCGCAATTTTAGGTAAAACAGGCAGCGGAAAATCCACGCTATTACAACTTTTAGTACGTAATTATGATGCCAATCAAGGAGAATTATTCCTTACTGGAAAACCGATTGCTGATTACGCAGAAGACATATTACGCAGCCAATTCTGCTTTTTAACACAACGAGTTCATGTATTTAGCGATACACTTCGTCAAAATCTGCAATTCGCAAGTGCGGTCAATATTTCAGATGAAAAAATGATTGAAGTGTTAAATCAGGTTGGTTTAGGCAAATTGTTGGAGCAAGAACAAGGCTTAGATATTTGGTTAGGTGATGGCGGCCGCCCACTTTCTGGTGGAGAACAACGTCGTTTAGGCTTAGCGCGTATTTTGCTTAATGATGCACCAATTTTATTATTAGATGAGCCAACTGAAGGTTTAGATCGTGAAACTGAGCGCCAAATTTTACGTTTGATTCTTGCTCATGCTGAAAATAAAACCTTAATTATGGTGACTCACCGCTTAACGGCGATTGAGCAATTTGATGAGCTTTGTGTGATTGATGAAGCTAAGCTAATTGAAAAAGGCACTTATGCAGAATTATTGCAATTAGAAAAAGGGTTCTTCAAACAATTAGTGGAGCGAGTTTAAAATAAGGAAGGATAAGTTGGGTGGAAATCTTCCCAGCTTATTCTCGGCACACAGAAATTCCGACTTTGGCTGCTTTCTTCCGAACCTGACCGAGTAAACCGGACACCGTTGCGAGAGACCGAGAAGATTTCCATTGATATCGCCATGCGATTAGGTGGGCTATTATGCAAGAATTGGCCCTGTATTGCAAAGGTTAATTTATCAATTCGGTGAATTTGACGAGAAAATCAACCGCACTTTTAAGTAAGGTAAAACTATGAACTATCTCCAATACTACCCTACCGATGTTGTAAATGGCGAAGGCACGCGTTGTACCCTTTTCGTTAGCGGTTGTACGCATGGTTGTCGTGGTTGCTACAACCAAAAGAGCTGGTCTTTTGATAATGGCGTATTATTTGATGAAGCAATGGAACAACAGATCATCAATGATTTAAAAGATACGCGTATTAAACGTCAAGGGCTCACGCTTTCTGGTGGAGATCCGATGCATCCTCGTAATGTCGAAGTCTTACTTCCTTTTGTACAACGCGTGAAAAAAGAATGTCCCGATAAGGATATTTGGGTGTGGACGGGTTATAAACTGGATGAACTTGATGATTATCAACGTCAAATGTTGCCTTATATTGACGTGCTTATTGATGGAAAATTTATACAAGAACAGGCTGACCCAAGCTTAGTTTGGCGTGGTTCTGCCAATCAAGTGATTTACCGTTTTAAGGTTTAACCGAATAAGGTTAAGCTATTCTGCCAAGCCGTTTCTTTAATCACTTCAGCATTTTCACTTCTTAAACGGCATAACGCCTCAAAGGTGTAAACAATCCGTTCTGGTCGATTAGGTTGTCCTTGAAAACCAAACACCGGCATATCTGGTGTATCCGTTTCTAACACCAACGCCTCTAATGGCAACTTCGCAATCGCTTGGCGCGTTTTGTTCGCGCGTTCATAAGTAATCGTGCCGCCTACGCCAATTTTATAGCCTAAATCCACAAATCGTTTTGCTTGGTCGAAACTCCCCGCAAAACCATGTACGACACCACATTTTGGCAAATTGGCTTGTTTTAAAAAACGGAATAATTGCTCATGGGATTTTCGGCTATGTAAATTGACCGACAGATTGTATTTCTTCGCTAAATAAAGCTGACTTTCTAAAAAATGCTGTTGTTTTTGCCATAATTCATCAGCCAATAAATCGGGAATCGCACACTCTAAGCCTATTTCTGCTACGGCTGTACAATTTTGATTACGAACAGATAATGCCGCATCTAATATCTCTAAATCATGCTCTTGATGCTCTTTGATATAAAGCGGATGTAGCCCAAGCCCACAATAAAGATGCTCAGGGAAAAGTGCGGTCATATTTTGGATCGTTTTAAAATCCGACTCTTTTACTGCCACTATCAAGATTTTTTGCACATCAGCTTGCTTAGCGTTCTCTACGAGCTGAGCTAATGGCTCACCAGTGTCATGATGAAGATAATCAAGGTGGGTATGAGTATCGAAGAAAGGCATTGCGTTATTTCACTTAAGAAAAAAGTGTGTAGATTACGCGTCCACACACCGAATTAATTATTCTACCGAAACGGATGTAATAACAACATCTTCTGTCGGAACGTCTTGGTGGAAGCCTTTATTACCGGTTTTTACTTTCTTGATTTTATCAACCACATCCATCCCTTCAACCACTTCGCCGAATACGGCATAGCCCCATTCTTGTACCACTTCACGGCCAAACATCTCTTTTGAACGGTAGTTTAAGAAGTCATTATCTGCCACGTTAATGAAGAATTGTGCTGTTGCAGAATGTGGATCAGAGGTACGCGCCATGGCGATTGTGCCACGTTTATTGCTTAAACGATTATTAGCTTCATTTTGGATCGGTGCGTTTGTTGCTTTTTCACGCATTCCGCTTTCCATACCACCACCTTGGATCATAAATCCATCAATAACACGATGGAAAATTGTGTTATTATAGAAACCGTTTTTACAATAATTTAAAAAGTTTTCTGCAGTGATTGGCGCTTTATCAAAATCAAGTTTAATTTTAATATCGCCAAAATTTGTGTGTAATGTAACCATGTTGTTTTCCTCTTGAAAATTAAGGCATTCATTATTCCACAAATGGCGAAAAAGTGCCACAGTGTGCAGAAAAAGTGCGGTCGTTTTCCAACCAGTTTTAAGAGAAAAAATATGTTAAAGATTTTTAATACCCTCACTCGAGAAAAAGAAGTATTCAAACCTATCCATGAAGGAAAAGTGGGTATGTATGTGTGCGGCGTGACCGTTTACGATTTATGCCATATTGGCCACGGCCGTACCTTTGTATGTTTTGATGTAATTGCTCGCTATTTACGCTCCTTAGGCTACGATTTGACTTATGTGCGTAATATCACGGATGTGGACGATAAAATCATTAAACGTGCATTAGAAAACAAAGAAACCTGCGATCAACTTGTAGATCGTATGGTGCAAGAAATGTATAAAGATTTTGATGCTTTGAACGTACTACGTCCAGATTTCGAACCTCGTGCGACACATCATATTCCTGAAATTATTGAGATTGTGGAAAAACTGATTGCACGCGGTCATGCTTATGTCGCTGATAATGGCGATGTGATGTTTGATGTGGAAAGCTTTAAAGAATACGGCAAATTATCGCGCCAAGATCTCGACCAATTACAAGCCGGTGCACGTATTGAAATCAATGAAATCAAGAAAAATCCAATGGATTTCGTGCTTTGGAAAATGTCGAAAGAAAACGAACCAAGCTGGCCATCCCCATGGGGTGCTGGTCGTCCAGGTTGGCACATTGAATGTTCAGCGATGAACTGCAAACAACTTGGTGAACATTTTGATATTCACGGCGGTGGCTCTGATTTAATGTTCCCGCATCACGAAAATGAAATTGCGCAATCTTGCTGTGCTCATGGTGGCCAATATGTGAATTATTGGATCCATTCTGGCATGATCATGGTAGATAAAGAAAAAATGTCGAAATCCCTCGGTAACTTCTTCACTATTCGTGATGTATTAAACCACTACAATGCCGAAGCGGTGCGTTATTTCTTATTAACAGCACACTATCGCAGCCAACTCAATTATAGTGAAGAAAACCTGAATTTAGCACAAGGTGCATTAGAACGTTTGTACACCGCTTTACGTGGCACCGATCAAAGTGCGGTTGCTTTTGGCGGTGAAAATTTTGTGGAAGCCTTCCGTGAAGCCATGGATGATGATTTCAATACGCCGAACGCTCTTTCTGTCTTATTTGAAATGGCGCGTGAAATCAATAAATTGAAAACTGAAGATGCAGAAAAAGCCAATGGTCTTGCTGCACGTTTACGTGAATTAGCAGGTATCTTAGGTTTACTACAACAAGATCCAGAAAAATTCTTACAAGCCGGTTCTAATGATGATGAAGTCGCAAAAATCGAAGCGCTCATCAAACAACGCAACGAAGCTCGTGCAGCTAAAGATTGGGCTACTGCGGATGCGGCACGTAATGAACTTACGGCAATGGGTATCGTGTTAGAAGATGGTGCCAACGGCACGACGTGGCGTAAACAATAATCTCACGTTGATACAAAAACTGCGATCAAATTGACCGCAGTTTTTCTTTTAAGAAGAAAGCATTACATTTTTGGGGCTTTCATTGTTTTTACTTTTTTCTTCATTTCTTTTACTTTTATTTCATCAGATTTCATGTCTTCTGACTTCATATTATCCATTTTCATATCCTGAGATTTCATCATGCTATCAGACTTCATAGTATCTGATGCCATTTTACGGTATTATGTAGCAGTTGCACAAAGTCCGAAAATTGACTAATTTACCGCATAAATTTTCCATTTTTTCAAACTCAAGGTGTAGCTATTCCTCCCAACCTTAATTCAGGTAGCCCAAAGTATGAGTCGCCAAGGTAACTGTTGGGATAATGCTCCAATGGAGCGTTGGTTCCGCAGCTTTAAATATGAATGGATGCAAGAGGGCGACTATCTAACCTTGGGGCAAGCGATGGACGATGTGAGAGCTTATGTGATGTATTACAATTTTGTTAGCCCACATCGTTACAATCAAGGTTTGCCGCCTGTTTTAACAGAAACAACCTATCGGGGACTGTTGAATTAGCTGATTACTACATTAATTAGTAAAAGATAAAAGGGCGAAGATTATTAGAATCTTTGCCCTTAATGTTATCTGCATTTTTACAAAAAATAATATTTTCAATTTTTTAAAAAAAAAGTGTAAGAAAAAAGGCTTATCTCCGACTAATAGAATAACAAGGAAGCATTTCCTACCATAATGAACTAAATAATTTCATAAAATAGCTAATCAATCAGAGGAAAAAAATGAAAGATTGTAAGATGCAAGGTATTAGCAGCGGCGTGAGTTTATTGATTTTACGCTTTTTTCTTGCGTGGGAGTTTTTAGAGGCAGGGTTAGAAAAATGGAATGGTCAAAATTGGTTTACAGAAATACAAGATCGTTTTCCTTTTCCATTTAATCTTATTCCAGCCGATATTAATTGGCACATTGCAATGGGATCTGAATTAATTTTCCCATTCTTGCTGATATTTGGGGTGCTAACACGTTTTAGTGCATTAAGTTTAACGATTTTAATCTCTGTCGCGTGGTATAGCATTCACGCCGATTCAGGTTATAACGTTTGTGATAATGGTTATAAATTACCCTTAATTTATGTGGTAACTTTATTAATCTTAATTACGCAGGGAGCAGGGAAACTCTCTTTAGACACGCTTATTAAGAAGGTTTATCCGACTAAAAGCTGGTTGAAATTCCTCTAACTATATATTCAATATCAAATTCTAGGAGATTTAAATGAAAAAATTATCCACTTTAGCCGCATTAGCAGGAGCATTAACGATGACAGTAGCTACTGTTGCACACGCTGAGCCAAAATCAAGCAGTATGGATAAAGCTGCAACACCTTGTGTAGGTGATAAATGTGTGAAAACAAAAGCTGCAGAAGGTAAATGCGGAGAAGGCAAATGTGGTGCAAACGAAACGAAAGCCGCAGAAGGTAAATGTGGTGCGAGCAAACCAAAAGCTGCTGAAGGTAAATGTGGTGAAGGTAAATGCGGCTCTAAATAATCGTATTTAAATCTAGATGCCATACATAGCACTGGTGTAAATTTACACCAGTGTTGTATTAAAAGGAGTAAATAATTATGTTACAAGGTGCAGGATTAGGGTATCGTCGAGATTTAGCGGATGATTTTTTGAATTTATCATCAAATAATGCGATTCAGTTTATGGAAGTTGCGCCAGAAAATTGGGTAAAAATGGGAGGAGCTGCTCGTTATAAATTTGATCAAGCCGCTGAAAGATATCCACTTGCGGTACACGGACTATCACTTTCATTAGGCGGGCAAGCACCACTTGATCGCGAGTTATTAAAAAATACTAAAGCATTAATGACTCAATATAATTCGACATTTTTTTCTGAACATTTGAGTTATTGTGAATGTGAAGGGCATTTATATGATTTATTACCTATGCCATTTACTGAAGAAGCTGTAAAACACGTAGCACAGAGAATCCGCTATGTGCAAGATTTTTTAGGATTACAAATTTCATTAGAAAACACCTCTTATTATTTACACTCTCCCACCAGCACAATGAATGAAGTAGAATTTTTAAATGCTATTGCACAAGAAGCGGATTGTGGTATTCATTTAGATGTGAATAATATTTATGTAAATGGCGTCAATCACGGTTTACTCGATCCTTATGTTTTTTTAGATCAAGTAGATGTGAAACGTGTCAATTACATTCATATTGCAGGACACGATGAAGAACATTCTGCAGCACAAGTTGTGGAGGATTTAGAAGGAGAATCATTTAATAAAATAAAAGGGGCATATCGCTATTTACCAGAGTTATTAATTGATACGCACGGTGAGGCAGTAAAAGGTACTGTGTGGGATTTATTAGAATATGCCTATCAACGACTACCTGCCATTCCGCCAACATTATTAGAGCGTGATTTCAATTTCCCTCCATTTGCAGAACTTTATGCTGAAGTTGAACATATTGCACAACTACAGCAAAAATATGCTCAAAAAGAGGTAATATCCTATGCAGCCTAAACCTTCGCTTATTGAAACACAAAAAGCACTTGCCACAGCAGTTCGATTGGCTAATGCTCAACCTCTAAATGGTTATGCTCCGAATCGCCTTGCTGTTTATGCTCGCTTAGTTCGAAATAACATCTTTGGTTTTATTGACCGTTGTTTTGTTGAAGCACCTAAACACGTTTCTGCTGAGAGTTGGTCTCAGACAAAAGAAGCGTTTGTATTAACAGGAAAATCACATTCGCCTTATTTTCAAGATATTGCTGGAGAATTTCTCTTATTTTGCCAAGAAAAAGAGAGTTTTGATGCCAATATACTGGCATTGATGGATTTTGAAAATACACAATTACTTGCAGAAGTTTCTTTAGCAAAAGTACCTGAAAAATTTGAGTGGAATAAGCATAGCGTAATGCAGTTATCTGATGCCGCTTATTTAAAACGCTATGAAGTCGATTTTTTATCAAGCGATTTTGAACAATTTGATGAAAACCCTATGCAAGCTGTTATATGGCGGGATAGCGATTTTAATATTCTGCAACAACGCTTATCTGAACTTGACTTTTGGCTATTAAGTTATATACAAGAACAACCTTCGTCTTTAGAAGAGGTATTATCTGCCTTAAATACAGTTGTTGAAGATAGCACCCCCTTAATTCCATTATTGGAAAACACTTGGGTGAATTGGATTAATGCTGAAGTGCTTTATCCCAAAGTATGAGTCGCCGAGGTAACTGTTGGGATAATGCCCCAATGGAGCGTTGGTTTCGCAGCTTTAAATATGAATGGATGCAAGAGGGCGACTATATAACCTTGGGGCAAGCGATGGACGATGTGAGAGTTTATGTGATGTATTACAATTTTGTTCGCCCACATCGTTACAATCAAGGTTTGCCACCTGTTTTAACAAAAACAACCTATCGGGAACTGTTGAATTAGCTGATCACTACATCCCTATTGAGTTAAAATTTCAATAGGAATTTTAAGGTTTTTAATCGATTAAACCTTTGTGCAACTGCTACATAATACCGCCATTTTATCATTTTGCATCGGCATCGACTCTTTGGTCATAGGCATGGGAGCTTTTGTCATTGATATCTCATTGGATTTCATATCTATCGCATAAAGACTGGTTGCAAAGAAAAGTGCAGCAATAGCAGTAAAGGTTGTTTTTACAGTAATATTTTTCATTTTGAATCTTCCTTAATTTGTGAATAATTAGCGTAATCTAGAAAGGTCTTTTCCTTTCATTATCATTAGACGAATGAGAACCTATTTCTTACACATTTTCCAAGGAAAAAATATGGAAACCGGAATTTCCGATAAAGAACTGATACAAATTAGAGAGCAAATGCTGAAATTTGCTACATTACAGGTGGGCGATTCTGTTTTAGCTGAAGATTTGGTACAAGAGAGTTTTTTAAGTGCATTTAACCATCTTGAACAATTTAAACGACAAGCCGCATTTAAAACGTGGGTCTTTGCTATCTTAAAAAATAAAATCATCGATTTTCTTCGTCAGAAAGGCAAATTTGTACTGGAAACCGAAATCGAAGATGAAGAACAAACGAATCATTTCTTTGATGAAGGAGGGCACTGGAAAGCTGAACATTCCTCGCTTGATCTTGAACAGAGCGAAAGTGCGGTCTATTCCGAAGAGTTTTGGCTGATTTTTGAAACTTGTTTAACTTGCCTACCTGCCAAACAAGCCAAGATTTTTATGATGAGAGAGTTTTTGGAATTATCTTCTGAAGAAATTTGCCAAGAAAATCAACTAAGCATAAGTAACTTGCACACGACACTCTATCGTGCCCGCTTACAACTTCAAAACTGCTTATCTCATAAACTTTAAGGAGTAACTTTATGAAATGTCGCCAAGCGACTCGCCTCATATCAGATGCTCAAGAACGCCAATTAATGACCAAAGAAAAAATTGGGCTCAATTTGCATCTTTTCATTTGTACACATTGTCGTAAATTTCAACGAAACTGCAATACATTGAGAAAGTTAATGAAGGATTTCAAGGGATAAAAAAGCGGAAGAAAACTTCCGCTTGTTGGTCTATTACTTCGCAATTAATGCTGTTACACGAGAAATGACTTCCTTGACTTCATCATCCGTCAATTTCCCTTCTTTCACAAATTGCACTTTGCCGGTTTTATCAAGCAAAATAATCACACTGTCTTTTTCACGCAATTCCCATGCATTTTTGACCGCACTTTTATCATCTAAAATCACTTGGCTGTGGGCATTTTCTTTTTTGCCTTTTTCTGCACTACTTTTCACAAACATGCCTGTGCCCACAACAGCATCATCAGCATTAATAATCGTCGTGGTTTGATATTTAGCTTGGTTAAAATGAGCGGCTTTAATAGCTTCGATCATCGCTTGATTTTTCTCTTTAGCTGCACTTCTGCCTGCAATATGCTGAATCACACGGACTTTACCAGGTAATGCCGTTGAGCTCCATGATTTATAAGCCACATCATTGCCATTTAAAGTAATTTCACCCTTATCTGAAACCGTTACATTAGCTAAAAGTTGGTTAGGTTGGATATTGTGAGCGAATGCATTAACTGAGATTAAACTTCCCATCACTGCACCCAAAAGCATAATTTTTTTCATAAATACCTCATAAATTCCGTGAAATTGCCCATTTTTGGCGAATAGTCACTTTTTTGTTATACTCCGTGCGCATTATACTTTGCTTAAATCAGATAAAGAAGGAAAAAGAAATGGATCAAATGCCAGCTTGCCCAAAATGTAAAGGCGAATATGTTTATCATGATTCTGTGAATTTTGTTTGCCCTGATTGTGGCAATGAGTGGAATGGTAACGAAACAGTTGAAGCCGATGAAGATCAACTGATTGTTAAAGATAGCAACGGTAACTTGTTAGCTGATGGTGATGATGTGCTTTTAATTAAAGATTTAAAATTAAAAGGTTCATCTGAAGTGTTGAAGAAAGGCACGAAATTCAAAAACATCCGCCTAGTAAACGGTGATCACAATGTCGATTGTGGCAAAATTATGTTGAAATCAGAGTTCTTGAAAAAAGCCTAAGAATTCCCGATAAAAAGAGCGGTCGATTTTAAAATTGTTTTAAATCGACCGCTCTTTTTTTATTTTGTTATACCTTCGCTGGTTTCACTATTTCACTTGGATAACAACCAAGCACTTTCAGATAATTACTGAACTGCTTAAGCTCTTCCAAGGCAATTTGGGTATCAGGATGATGAATATTTCCTTCAATCTCCAAATAGAACATTTCTTCCCAAGGTTTGCCATAAATAGGACGAGATTCAAGCTTGGTCATATTAATACCGTGCTTTTTAAACACAAGTAAAGCATCAACTAGAGAACCCGCTTGTTGCGATGTTGTCATCAATAATAAAGTTTTTGTATGAATTTGGGGTGAAACTTCACGTGCTTGTTTTGCTACGACAATGAAACGAGTAATGTTGTTTTCTTGGTTAGCAATATTATGTTTTAACACATGTAAGCCGTAAAGCTTGCCGCCATCTTCATTGCCCAGTGCCGCAATATTAGGTTTATTCAAGCTTGATACAAGCTGCATTGCATGAGAGCTACTTTCGCAGTACTCGATATGTACACGCTCAAGACTTTGAATAAATTGACTACACTGCTGGATCACCTGTGGATGGCTATAAAGTGTATCAATTTTACTTAAATCATCTTGCTCATTCACTAAAACACAGTGCTTGATAGGATAAGCCAACTCGCCTACCAAAGATAAGGTGGTATGTTGAAGCAAATCATAAACTTCATTAATTGCACCTGACGTAGTATTTTCTAAAGGAAGTACGCCATAATCAGCTTCCCCACTTTCAACCTTTTCAAAAATTTGAGCAAAGGAATCGCAACTGATTTCAGCAAATTGTTGATGATAGCGAGCTGCATAATTACGCGCAGCCAAATTAGAGTAAGAACCTCGCTTGCCTAAGAAAGCAATATGTAACGTTTCTTCTCGCTGCTCATTGAGTTTTTTCTGCAAATACACTTGCTGTGTTAGCACAGAATCTTCAATGATCTTTTGGAAGACTGCAGTAATATATTGTGGTTCAAGCTGATAATTTTGACTTTCAGAAAATTGAATAAGCTCTTGTAAGAGCTGTTGTTCACGCTCCAAATCGCGCAACGCTTTTTGCGTAACTTCCTTACTTCTTACCACATCATACGCCAAGCGATGGCGCTCTGAAAGTAGCTTTAACAAGCTGCGATCAATTTGCGTAATTTGCTGACGAATTTCTGATAACTCTAACGCCATTTCATTCCTTATTTAAAGATTACTTCATTATGAGGGATGTATTTCTCCGCATTAATAGGTGAATTTTTCTCAAAAAATTCTTTTAAAACATCCGCATCAATAAAACCTGTGTTAACAAAAGTTGGATTTTTTGTCATGACTGGATAACCATCTCCACCTGCTGCATTATAGCTTGGTACAGAAATACGGTAAGTTTTATTTAAATCCAATGGTTTACCTTGAATTTTCACATTTTCAACTTTCTTATCCGCACGATTCACTGTCATGCTGATACCTGAATATTGTGCATAAGCACCAGAATCCACTTCTTTCAATGCCACCACATTTAAATAATCCAGTAATTCTTTACCGGTTAATTCAAAATAGCTCACAATATTACCAAATGGATGGATTTTTAAAATGTCTTTATAAGTCACATCACCTTCTTGGATAGAATCACGAATACCACCTGAGTTCATGATACCAATGTCTGCTTTCGCTTTTTGACGTTGTGCTTCTGCAATTAAGTGACCAAGGTTAGTTTGTTCAAAACGAATAATGGTACGATCACCTTCTAACTTACCGTTTAATTTCCCCACTTTTTGGCTTAATAAAGCATCACCTTTATCTTGGTAAGACTTTAAAAGTTTTTCCATTTCCGGATCTTGTGGAATCTCTTCGGCATAATTCACATATTCTGTTTTACCATCTTCTTTTTTCACTTTTTTCTTCAAGTTCACTGGAATTAATTGATAATTCACTAATTTTAATTCACCATTTTTGAACTCAAAGTCTGCACGACCAACATATTTACCCCATTCAAAGGCCTGCATAATCCAAGTACCATTTTGGAAATCTGGTTTACATGGTTGAGTAGGTTGATAATCTTTAATCCATACACCTTTATCATCCACGCAAATCGGATCATGGCTGTGACCACCGATAATCATATCGAATGCACCTTTATCTAAATTACGCGCAAGACTTACATCACCAGGCGCATTTGAACCATGTTTCGCATCATAGTAATAGCCCATATGTGTTAAAGCAATTTTTACATCGGGCTTAACGGTTTCATTTAGCTCTTTTAATGTGGCTTTTGCTACCGTTGTTGGGTCTTCAAATTTCACATTATGAAGGTATTCTGGGTTACCTAATTTTGCGGTATCTTCCGTGGTTAAACCAACCACGGCAATTTTAAGATCTTGTTTATTTAAAATGGTATAAGGCTTAACTAAGGTTTTACCTGTTTTGGTGTTAATCACATTTGCAGATAAGAATGGGAAACTCGCCCATTTTTCTTGCATATCCAGTACTTGTAATGGATTATCAAACTCGTGATTACCTAATACGGTTGCTTCATAGCCCATCGCATTCATTGCTTTAATATCAGGTTCTGCCGTTTGCATATCTGACTCTGGCACACCTGTATTGAAATCACCCGCATTTAATAAAACAAGAGACCCACCTTTTTGCTCCACTTCTGCTTTTACGCGATTAACAATTGTTTTGTGTGCTGGAAAGCCATATTCACCTTTTGCATTCGGCCAAAAATGTCCGTGCGTATCATTGGTATGCAATATGGTAAATTGATAGGTTTTATCTTGTTCATATGCCATTGCCGCAGAAGTTGCTAGCACAAGAGGAAGCACGGTAAATAATTTTTTCATAATAAAAAACACCTCTATTTTTGACCGCTCTTTACCTTCGCATAAAACAAAAATAACAGAGCAAGATGGGAAATAAAAAAGCTATACTCCCGAAAGAAGTATAGCTTTTCAACAAAACATTGTTAGATGAGTACCTGCGCAGGCGCAACATAACCTTGTGGAACTTGTTCCTTATCTTCAAAGGTAACAAATTCCCAAGCTTCCTGATCAGCAAGTACAGCACGGAGTAGCTTGTTATTTAAACCGTGACCAGATTTATAAGCTTTGAAATCACCGATGATGTTATAGCCACACATATAAAGATCGCCAATCGCATCAAGCATCTTGTGACGAACCAATTCATCTCTGAAGCGTAACCCATCTTCATTTAAGATACGGTAATCATCTAATACGATGGCATTATCTAAGCTACCACCTAACGCAAGACCTTGAGATTGAAGATACTCAATATCTTTCATGAAACCAAAGGTTCTTGCACGACTAATCTGATGTACGAATGCTTGTGCAGAGAAATCCATCACATAATTACGTACACTTTTACTAATCGCAGGATGATCAAAGTCGATTGTAAAATCTAAACGGAAACCATTGTAAGGTTTAAATTCTGCCCATTTGTCACCGTCTTCTACTCGTACCTTTTTCTTAATACGAATAAATTTCTTCGGTGCATTTTGTTCTTCAATACCTGCATCTAAAAGCAAGTAAATGAATGGGCTTGCACTACCGTCCATGATTGGAATTTCAGGTGCATCAACTTCAATAATAATATTATCGATACCTAAACCTGCTAATGCTGCGTTTAAGTGCTCTACGGTTGAAACACGCACACCTTGTTCATTCACAAGTGCAGTACAAAGCATTGTATCGCGCACTGAATCCGCATTCGCAGGGAAAGTCACCGGCGGATTAAGATCGGTACGGCAGTAAATCACGCCAGTATTCGGCATAGCCGGGCGCAACGTTAATGTTACTTTTTTGCCGCTATGTAAGCCTACACCTGTGACTTTAATGCTTTGTTTTAATGTTCTTTGTTTAATCATCTCTTTTACCTTATTGCTTTACAACAAGATTATTTTTACTCTTATTTCTCATCACGACCAAATGATGCCGGATTGAAGAAATTAGGATTGTTTCTTAACTGTTCTAAACGGCTTGGATCAAGCGGTTTATTTAAGTTACCGTACTGCGAATTTTGTTCCTGTGCTGGTTCTGGTTGTGGATTATGTCTTAATGCATCTAAACCATGTAAACCAACTGGCGGTTGTGGTTGAATCGTTTCTTGCGCTACAGGTTGTTGAACTTGAGCTTGTTGCATTGTCGCTTGAGGACGTGCAATTACTACAGGCTCTGCTGAAACTACATCACCTAAACCTGTCGCAACGATCGTTACACGAATTTCATTGCTCATTTCAGGAACTAAACTGGTACCTACTACGATAGTCGCATCTTCTGATGCAAAGCTACCTACTGTGTCACCCACTACGTTAAATTCGTCAAAGCCGAGATCCATGCCTGAGGTAATATTAACAAGGATACCTTTAGCATTAGACAGATCGACTTTCTCTAATAAATCATTTTTAATTGCAAGACGCGCCGCTTCTTCTGCACGACCCGCACCTGGTTCACTTTGAGCAGAACCAAAACCAATCATCGCTTGGCCCATTTCCGACATAACGGTTCTTACGTCAGCAAAGTCCACGTTGATTAAACCTGGAGAGGTAATCATATCGGAGATGCCCATAACAGAGTTACGTAATACGTCATTCGCAGCAGCAAAAGCATCAATTAATGTTGCATTTTTCGGGAGAACTTTTTGAATTTGTTGGTTAGGAATGATGATCATTGAATCCACATATTGTGAAAGATCTTTAATCCCTAATTCAGCAAATTGCATACGTTTTTTGCCTTCAAAGCTAAATGGCTTAGTAACAACAGCAACGGTTAAAATACCTAATTCTTTCGCTACTTTAGCAACGATTGGTGCCGCACCAGTACCTGTACCACCGCCCATACCGGCTGCGATAAAGACCATGTCTGCACCTTCAAGCATTTTACGGATTTCTTCTTGGTCATCTTCAGCCGCTTTACGACCTACATTTGGGTTTGCGCCCGCACCAAGACCTTTCGTTGTTGCCCCACCAATTTGTACAGTTTGTTGAACTTGGCTTTTGCGTAATGCTTGTGCATCGGTATTCACCGCATAGAATACGATCTTACCGTGTTCATCGCTATCAATTGCACTTTCGCCCAAGAAATTACCATTGAATTCTTGTTGCACCATGTTAGCAACCATGTGGTTAACTGCGTTACCGCCGCCTCCACCAACACCGACAACCTTAATCAGTGCACCTGTTTGCTCTTCAAAATCACCATACTCTGGGTATAACATTTGCTGTTCTCCGTTACTGCTAATACTCTGTTAGCATATTAATAAAAGTTAAATATTTTCTATTGTAAATTAAAACGCTAAAATTATCAAAATTCTGATTTCACTTTATTGAAAATATTTTTAAGGCCTTTCCAGAATTTTCTGCCAACACCTTCATCACCATAGTTACTATCTACAGGATCATTATCACTATTTTGATGATGATATTGTAGTAATCCGACTACAGTTGAATATTGTGGGCGATTTACATAATCCGTTAAGCCTGTAATATTCAATGGACTACCAATACGCACTTGGCAACCAAATACATTCGAAGCACAATCTTTTAAGTCTTCAATTTGTGCACCACCACCGGTAATAACGACACCAGCAATTAATTCAAATTTAATATGTTTGCTTTCTAAATCTGCTTTAAGCTTATCTAATTCGTCCTTAACAACGCCTAATAGTTCAATATATCTTGCTGAAGTGATTAAAGATAAATCACTTTTTGTTAAAGCACGTGGCGCTCGACCACCAATACTTGCCACTTCAATTTTTTTATCGCCATGTAGACGCGCTGGATACAATGCACTTGCATAATTCACTTTAATACGTTCGGCTTCTGCACGAGAAACGGTGCATGCATGAGCAATATCATTCGTGACAATATTGCCCGCATAAGGAATAACCTTGCTAAAGCGTAATGAACCATTGGTATAAACCATCACATTCATAGTACCCGCGCCGAAATCGATTAAGCACACGCCTAAGTCTTTTTCATCTTCAGTTAAAACAGAATGCGTTGCTGCAAAGCCGGAGAACACGACCTTATCAACTTGCAAACCACAACGCTCAACCGCTTTTTTCAAGTTATTTTGCCAGTCTTGGTGACAAGCAATTAGGTGTACATTTGCTTTTAAACGGACGCCGTGTAGACCTAATGGATTTTTAATATTAACTTGTTTATCTACCGCGTATTCTTGAGGAATAATGTGTAATAAAGAAAGGCCTTCAGGTAATTTTACTGAGCTTGCTGTATGTAAAGCATCATCAATCTCTTCTTGAGTCACTTCATTTTCAGAAATAGCAACAAAACCGCTCTCATTCAGGCTTTGAATATGTTCACCCGTAATTGCAAGAGTCACACTCATAATTTGGCAATCAGCCATTGATTCAGCCGCTTCAATAGCACGTTGGATAGAGTTAACAACGGCATCTAAATCAGTAATACTGCCACGATCAATCCCTTTAGATGGACAGCTACCCACACCAAGTACATTTACTACGCCATCAGGAAGCACTTCCCCAACAACTGCAACAACTTTTGATGTACCAACTTCAAGACCTACAATGACTTTCGGTTCCAACTCTTTTCCCATTTTCTTATTACACCCAATGAATTATTTTTATTTCTCTGTCAATCCAACCGCTGCTGATGCAGATGCATAGCGCAAATCTACATAATCAATTCGTTTACCTTCAGGCACTTCAATTTGTGGGTAAATCGTTACAAATCGATCTAATTTTGGTTTCCAATCTCCGCGCCCAAGTTTCAATACTATATCATTATCTAGCGTAACTTGCCATGCACCGCGATCATCAATTCGAACACCTTTAACCACCAAATTTTTCGCTTTAAAATCAGCGAAAATTTGATTCCAAGCTTCTAATACTTTCAAGCTTTGATAATCTGGGCCACCTAAATAAGGTAAAGCTTTTTCTTTTAACTTATCCATCGGTAATTGGAAAACCGTTCCCTCTTTTGTGACGAACTCTGTTTTATTCCAAATTGCAACTGGCTGATATTCTGATAGCCAAATACTTAAACGATTTGGCCAAATTTTGCGAACTACCGCACCTTTTACCCAAGGAATCGTTTCAAGTTGCTCTTGAATTTGCTTAACGTCTTGCCCCCAAAAACCCTTGAGAGATCCCATTTTAAGCAACACATCTTGCACATCCGGATAAGTGGTAAATTCATTTTGGCCCACTAATGCATAGGCAGTAATTTTTCTATCACCGTCTAAGCTTTCAAGCCAACTCTGCCAGTTTGAATAAACGAAATACCCTAGCCCCGCACAAAGTAACACCAAAGCAAGTTTAATCTGCAACATAAAACGGAATTTACCTTCTCCGTTAGATGAGCGACCAAATTGCGTTGGCGGTGTATTTTTGCGCTTAATTACATTCATTACGCACTCAACTCCAAAATTTTCACGACGAGTTGTTCAAATGAAATACCGACTGTTGACGCAGATTTAGGGAACAAACTGTGACTTGTCATGCCTGGGTTCGTGTTTACTTCGACTAAACGGAAATTACCTTGTGAATCAGTCATCACATCAATGCGGCTCCAGCCACGACAACCCACGACGTCATAAGCACGCTTAACTAATTTCGCTAATTCTTGCTCACGTTCAGCAGAAAGTCCTGCGGGACAAAAATACTGAGTGTTATCTGAAATATATTTCGCATCATAATCATAAAACTCACCTTCTGGCACAATGCGAACAGCTGGCAATACTTCACCACCTAAAACAGGCACAGTTAATTCATCACCAGCCAACCATTCTTCAATCAAAATGGTGTTATCAAATTTAAGTGCATAATCGACCGCACTTTTTAATTCTTCGACTGCTTTTACTTTCGTTAAACCCACACTTGAACCTTCAAGAGATGGCTTAACCATCAAAGGTAAACCTAACTTTTCGACCACAGCTTGTGGGTTTAGTTCGTGAGCGTTTTCTTTGGTCACGATCTCCATATCAGCAACAGGTAAACCGAAGGCTTTCCATAACATTTTAGTACGCATTTTATCCATGGTTAACGCTGAAGCCATCACGCCACAACCCGTATAAGGCAAACCGATTTGTTCTAATAAACCTTGCATGGTGCCATCTTCACCACCACGACCATGTAAAATGTTAAAGACACGATCAAAACCATCAGCCTTTAAATTCGCGACATTATATTCTTTAGGATCGATACCATGTGCATTATAATCTTGGCTCACTAATGCGTTTAACACGGCTGCGCCAGAATTAAGAGAAACTTCACGTTCAGCTGATGTGCCACCTAACAACACAGCAATTTTTTCTTGTTTTAAATTCATTGTTTTATCCTGTTTTCTTTTTATTCTTCATCAAAAGTGCGGTTATTTTTCAGTGTATTTATGCTTTCCAACGCTCAGCTAAACCACGAGAAATTTTGCTTACACTTCCCGCACCTTGGGCAAGAATTAAATCACCATCTTGAATAATTTGATCTAATACATCGCCAAGTTGTTCAGTATCAGAAACTAAAATAGGATCGACTTTTCCTAGATTACGAATAGAACGACAAAGTGCTTTACTATCTGCACCGACAATTGGCGCTTCGCCTGCCGCATACACGTCTAACATAATCAATGCATCCACTTGGGATAATACTTGCACGAATTCATCAAATAAATCGCGAGTACGTGAATAACGGTGAGGCTGGAAGATCATGACAATACGTTTATCTCCCCAACCTTCACGCGCTGCTTTAATTGTTACATCAACTTCTGTTGGGTGATGGCCATAATCATCCACCAAGCGTACTTTACCATTTGGACGAATAAACTCGCCTAATTGGTCGAAACGTCTGCCCGCACCTTGGAAATCAGCAAGCGCTTCTAAAATTGCTTCATTGCTAATGCCTTCTTCTTTTGCTACTGCAAGTGCGGCTGTCGCATTTAACGCATTGTGTTTACCTGGTACATTCAATAATACATTGATACGTTCACCACTCGGGCAAACTACGGTGTAATGACCTTGGAAACCGGTTTGTTCATAATCTTCAATACGATAGTCAGCATGCTCGCTGAAACCATAAGTTAAGACTTGACGTCCAACTTGAGGAACAAGTTCCATTAACACCGCATCATCTGCGCACATCACCGCCAAACCGTAGAACGGTAAGTTATGTAAGAACTTCACGTAAGTGGCTTTCATCTTCTCAAAGTCACCACCATACGTATCCATATGATCCGGTTCAATATTGGTCACCACAGAAACCATTGGCTGCAAGTGTAAGAAAGAGGCATCACTTTCATCTGCTTCTGCGATTAAATAACGGCTTGCACCTAAATGCGCATTTTTACCGGCTGATTTAACTAAACCACCATTAACGAAAGTTGGATCCAGTTTCGCTTGAGTATAAACCATCGAAATCATGGCAGTGGTTGTCGTTTTACCATGAGTACCCGCAACTGCAATACCATGACGAAAACGCATAATTTCAGCTAACATTTGTGCTCGCTGAATCACGGGAATACGATTTTGTTTAGCAGCGACTAATTCTGGGTTATCTTCATGGATCGCGCTTGATACAACAACGACACTTGCCCCTTTCACATTTTCAGCTTGGTGCCCAATGAAAATTTTCGCACCAGCTTGAGCAAGACGCTGAGTCACTACACCATCTGCAATATCAGAACCAGAGATATCATAACCTTCATTTGATAAAATTTCGGCAATCCCACTCATACCAGCGCCGCCGATACCAATGAAATGAATTTGTTGAACCCGACGCATCTCAGGAATAATCTTTCTAATTTCATCCGAAATATGTTTCATATTATTTCACCTTTATTTTTAACCGCACTTTTAGGTTAAGGGTTTATTTACTATCCCTCAACTTCTCTGTTCTTATTTCGCGTTTTCTACGATGACATCAGCTACACGTTTAGCCGCTAATGGTGCTGACATTTCTTTTGCCTTAATCGCCATCGCTAACAAGGTTTCACGATCTGTTTTTTCTAAGAAATCGACTAACACATCTGCATTTAATTCATTTTGCTGAACGACTTTTGCTGCACCTACATCGGCAAGATATTTCGCATTTAAATATTGTTGTTGATCTTTATGCTGGAATGGTACAAAAATCGCAGGCGTCCCCACAGCAGCTAATTCACATACTGTTAAAGCACCAGAACGACAAATTACCACATCCGCCCAAGCGTAGGCTTCTGCCATATCATCAATAAATTCTGTAATTTTGACCGAATCTGCATGTTCACCATAAAGTGCGATCACACTTTCAACAGAACCTTTACCCACTTGATGACGCACTTCTAGTTTATCTGCCAAACGTGCTACTACTTGTGGAATCGTTTGATTGAGTATGCGAGCCCCTTGGCTTCCACCCACGACAAGCACTCTCAATTTTCCGCTTCTTTCTGAAAAACGCGCTTGTGGTGATGGCATTTCAAATAAATCTTGGCGAACTGGATTTCCTACAACTTCAGCATCTTTGAATGCAGTTGGAAAAGCTTGTAATACACGTGTCGCAATTTTAGCCAACCATTCATTGGTTAAGCCTGCTACAGCATTTTGTTCATGTAAAATTACCGGCACGCCACAAAGTTTTGCAGCGATACCACCAGGGCCTGATACATAACCGCCCATGCCTAATACCGCATTAGGTTGATATTCTTGAATAATTTTACGAGCTTGTAGTACTGCTCTTAAAATAGCAAAAGGCGCACCAAGTAGAGCTTTAATGCCTTTACCACGCAACCCTGAAATTTGAATAAAACGAATCGGAATGCCATGTTTTGGTACAAGCTGTGCTTCCATGCGATCTTTTGTACCTAACCAGCAAATTTCCCAACCTTCTTTTTGTAAGGTTTGAGCAACAGCGATGGCGGGGAAAACATGTCCACCAGTACCACCTGCCATAACTAATAATTTTTTACTCATAAATATCCCTAATCATCTCTCAAACGTGCTTGACCACCACGTTGTAATCTATTTTCATGGTCAATACGCAATAAAATCCCTACGGTTGCCGACATAATAATGATACTTGAACCACCGTAACTCACTAATGGGAAAGTTAAACCTTTTGTCGGTAACATCCCTAAGGCCATGCCAAGATTGACAAAACCTTGGAAGAAAATCCAGAAACTAATACCTAAAGCAAAAAAGCCACGGAAACGTTGCTCTAACATGAGTGATTCACGTCCGATTTTCATCGCACGGAAAATCAATAAACCTAAAAGAATGACAACAACGAGAATACCAATAAAACCAAACTCTTCACCAATAATCGCCATAATAAAGTCAGTATGTGCTTCAGGAAGATAATCAAGTTTTTGAATCGAGTTACCGAGTCCTTCCCCACTAATTTCACCACGGCCAAATGCCATCAAAGAGTTAGTTAGCTGGAACCCCGTTCCGTAAGGATCTTTAAACGGTTCTAAGAAACCGGTAAACCGTTTTAAACGATAAGAGGCAGAAAGGACTAACCAAATAAAGAGAAGTATGCCTGTACCAATTAGCAAAATAAATTGCCAAAAATTTGCACCGACAATAAAAAGCATGCCAAAAGTGATCACAAATAGTACCACTGTACTCCCTAAGTCAGGTTGAACTAGTAAGAATACACCTAATACCCCCATCACAATGAAAGGCTTAACCGCACTGAATTTTTTACCTCGAACTTCATCATAACGGCGCGTAAAATAGCTCGCTAGGAAACAGGTTAAAGCTAACTTCGCAAATTCCGCTGGCTGGAAATTTAAAATCCCTAAGGAAATCCAACGTTTAGCACCATTAACGGAAGTACCGATACCGAGAACCAGTATTAATAAAACAATGGCTAATAAGAAAATTTTAGCGTGCCACTTTTCCCATTGAGAAGAAGAAATTTGGAGAGTTAAATAACAAGTCGCTAAAGAAAGTAAGACATAAACGGCATCACGTTTAGCAAAATAGAATGTATCATTAAATACGCGTGCACTGTAAGGCATTGAAGCAGAAGTTACCGCCACTAAACCAATCAGCAATAGCACGACAAAAAGCCAAAACAATGCGCGATCGTAAAGTAATCCTTGCGGTGTCACTCTCGCCCATTGTTCATAATTTTGTTTAATTTTATTGATAAATTCCATTATTACCCTAATTCTTTAAGCTAATTTTGCTAAACGAGTAAACTCTTCACCTCGTTTTTCAAAAGAGGCAAACTGATCCAAACTTGCACAAGCAGGAGATAATAACACCATATCGCCTGATTTTAAATGCGGACGTAAAAATGAAATAGCTTGTTCCATTGTTTCAAACAAATGGCTTTGACTTGAAAGTGCCGCGAGTTGTTTGCCATCACGACCAAAGCAATAGGTTGAGATATGAGGTTGATTGATTAAATCAGCGAGTTCAGAAAAATCTGCGCCTTTACCATCACCACCTAATAAAAGGTGTAACGTTCCCTCAACATATAACCCTGCCAATGCTGCAACAGTGCTACCTACATTGGTGGCTTTAGAATCATTAATCCAACGAACACCATTCGCTTGATGGGCTAATTGGAAACGATGATCTAAACCTTTAAATTGACGAAGTGCGGTACGAATTGCCTCTAAATTTATACCTACTGCTTGCGCTAACGCTGTTGCCGCTAAAATATTCATGTAATTATGACGGCCAACTAAGGTCGCTTCATCACAAGGTAAAATTACTTCCTCTTTAGCCATTAAGTACTGTTTACCGTTTTCGGTTTTTAGCCAGTAATCCGCTTGATTTTCAGCAAAAGACACAACCTTCTTAGCTTGATTTTCACCTTCGCCAAAAGTGAGTTTATCTTCTAAATTCACTACTGCTGTTTCTGCATTGTGGTAAATGCGTAATTTTGCTTGGCGATAATCTTCTAAATCCACATAGCGATCCATGTGATCTTCAGTCACATTAAGCACAGTCGCTGCCGCCGCTTTCAAACTGTAAGTGGTTTCAAGTTGGAAACTGGAAAGTTCTAAGACATAAAGATCGCAATCTTCATTTAATAATGACAATGCAGGAATACCAATGTTTCCCCCCATTCCCACTTTTATTCCGGCCGCTTTTGCCATTTCATAGACTAATGTTGTCACGGTGCTTTTACCATTAGACCCCGTAATTCCAACAATTGGCTTCGTTGCTGCACGGCAGAATAATTCGATATCCCCAATCACTTCCACTCCTGCTGAAAGTGCGGTCTGAATTTCAGGTGTTTTTACCGCGAGTCCCGGGCTAATGACAATAATATCGCTTTCAAGTAACCATTGTTGATTTAGACTACCCGTGTGTAAAGGAACATTTTTAGGTAATTGCTCTGCTCCCGCTGGATGTTGACGTGTATCAATCACACGGATATTAGCTTGTTGAGATTGAAGATATTCAACGCAAGAAAGGCCTGTTTTTCCGAGGCCTATGATGGTGATAGTTTTATTTTGATATAGATTTGTCATGTTGTTTTTCTTCTCTCGTATTCTGGGATCACGCAGGGTGCAACAAGTGCACCCTACAAAAATTATCTTAGTTTGAGCGTTACAAGCCCCATCAACACCAACATTAAGGAGATAATCCAGAACCGAATAATCACCCGAGGCTCTGGCCAACCTTTTAATTCAAAGTGGTGATGAATTGGTGCCATTCTGAAAATACGTTGTTTTCTTAATTTATAAGAGCCCACTTGCAAAATCACAGACAAGGCTTCAACAACAAATACACCGCCCATAATCACTAATAAGAATTCTTGGCGAACAAGAATGGCAACAACACCAAGTGCGCCACCAAGTGCTAGAGAACCAACATCGCCCATAAAGACTTGAGCAGGATAAGTGTTAAACCATAAGAATCCCAAGCCTGCCCCTACGATAGCAGTACAGAAAACCACGACTTCAGAGCTATATTTGATGTAAGGAATATGTAAGTATTCTGCAAAATTAACGTTACCGGTCGCCCATGCAATCAAAGCAAATGCACCTGCCACTAAAGCTGTTGGCATGATCGCAAGGCCATCTAAACCATCGGTTAAGTTTACCGCATTGCCTGTGCCCACAATCACAAAGTAAGACAACACGATATAGAATAAGCCCAATTGCGGCATGATATCTTTGAAGAATGGAATCACTAAACGAGTTGCATCTGTATCATGACCTAACCAATACAACCAAATAATCGCCACTAATGCCACAACAGACATCCAGAAATATTTCCAACGAGCAATTAAACCATCGGTATTTTTACGCGTGATTTTGCGGAAATCATCTACAAAACCAATTGCACCATAGCCAAATAGCACAAATAAGCAAATCCAAACATAAGGATTCGTTAAGTTGGCCCATAATAACGTACTCACACCGATGGAGAATAAAATCATCACACCGCCCATAGTTGGGGTGCCTTTTTTCGCAAAGTGACTTTCAGGACCATCATTACGCACTTCTTGGCCAAATTTTAAAATTTGAAGGCGTTTGATCACTTTCGGACCAATCCATAAAGAAATGAAAAGTGCGGTCAATAATGCCAAAATCGCACGTACGGTAATATAGGAAATGGCATTGAATGCCGTTTCATAGCGAACTAAGTATTCAGCAAGCCAAACTAACATAAGCTATCCTTTAATGAATAAATCGTCTCTTCCATTTTCATTGAACGCGAGCCTTTCGCTAATACGACGACTTTTTGGTTTTCTTGTAATTTCTGTTTAATAATATCTAACGCATAAGCTGTCAATTCAGCTTTATCTGTAAAATGTTTTCCCAAAACAGCTTCAGAAATGGCCGCACTTTCTGTTCCATAAGAAAGCACTAAATCTAATTTAGCTTGTTTGGCGTGCTCACCCACTTGTTGATGGCATTTTAGACTATCCTCACCTAATTCTTTCATATCACCCACAAGTAGGATACGGAAAGCATCATAACCTTTTAAAACATCAATCGCAGCTTGCAAAGAATCGACATTCGCATTGTAGGTATCATCTAATAACAGCAGATTTTCATTCACTTGAATCGGGAATAATCTTCCTTTTACTTGAGAACGATATTCAAGACCTGCTTTTACATCAGCAAGACTCGCGCCCACATTCATAGCAAGTGCGGTCGCGGCCAAGGCATTTTTTACATTATGTTCACCTAAATAAGGCAAATTAATTTCAATACTACCTTTTGGCGAAACTAACGTAAACGTTGAGCCATTAGGTGAATGTTTTACATTTTCAGCTTTGTAATCGCCACCATTAAAATATTGAATAGCATGGGAACCAATTTCTTTTTGCCACAATTCAATATAATTATGTTCACTGTTAATAATGGCTACACCATTTGGAGTTAAACCACGGTAGATTTCACCTTTCGCACGTGCAACACCTTCAATTGAACCAAAACCTTCTAAATGTGCAGCCGCTACATTATTCACTAATGCAGCCTCAGGCTGAGCAAGATGCGTGGTGTAATCAATTTCACCTTGATGATTAGCACCTAATTCAATAACAGCAAATTTATGCTGTTCGGTTAAGCGTAATAACGTTAATGGTACGCCAATATCGTTGTTGAAATTACCATTGGTGAATAACACGGCTTCAGGATTGCCCGCTGTTTGTTGCAGAATGGATGCTGTCATCTCTTTCACTGTGGTTTTACCTGAAGAGCCTGTCATCGCTACGGTACGAGGATTAATTTTTTCACGTAACCATTTTGCTAATTGACCAAGAGCTAAGCGCGTATCTGCAACAACTAATTGTGGCGTTGTCATTTCGGTGTTGACTTCTTGCACAACTAAGGCTGTCGCACCTTGCTCAACGGCTTTATCTAAGTATTGATGTGCATCAAAATGCTCACCTTTTAATGCAAAGAAAAGTGAGTTAGATACCGCTTTGCGCGTATCCGTATTGATATTTTCAACAACGACCTGCCCATCTCCAATAAGATTAGCATTTAAAATTTGAGCAAGCTGTTGGGTAGTTAGTTTAATCATTCTGTTTTTATTTTTTCGTTAAATAAGCTTCAGCCACTTCTTGATCGGAGAAATGAAGTGTTTTATCACCAATGATTTGATAGTTTTCATGACCTTTACCGGCAATCACAATCACATCATTTTCCACCGCATTCTCAATGGTAAATTTGATGGCTTCTTCGCGATCTGGAATCACTCCAACATCTTCCATTCGGCTAAAGCCAGTAAGGATATCTGCTTCAATTTTATTTGGATCTTCTGTACGCGGATTATCTTGGGTTACGATCACTAAATCTGCAAACTGTTCAGCAGCTTTTGCCATCAGCGGACGCTTGCCCGCATCACGATCTCCACCACACCCAAAGATACACCAAAGTTTACCTTTGCAGTGTTCACGCGCGGCATTTAATGCTTTTTCTAATGCATCCGGAGTATGGGCATAATCAACGATAACCGTTGGTTTACCTGCTTTCTTAATCAATTCCATTCTTCCATTTACCCCTTTTAGCTGTGAAACTGTGCGGATAAGATCGTCGAAAGAATAACCTAAAGCTAATAAAACAGCCGTGGCTAACAGCAGATTACTCACGTTAAACGCGCCAATTAATGGGCTATGTAATGTGCCATTACCCCAACTTGAAGCAACATCAATCATCGCACCTTCGTGAGTGAAACGAATCTGTGTTGCATAAAGCCATTGTTTAGAAGTTGGTTGAAAATCCGGGCGACAGCTGACTGCAATACCATTTGGTAATTCATTTAACCATGCAGCACCAATTGGATCGTCAGCATTGAGAATTTGTAATTCGGGGGCTAAATCAATGAAAAAGCGTTTTTTAGCTTCTGCATACTTTTCCATTGTCTCGTGATAATCCAAATGATCACGACTTAAATTGGTAAAAATGGCGGCTTTAAATTTAAGGGCTTCAACACGGTGTTGAACTAAACCATGTGAAGACACTTCGATAGAAGCAAAATCTGCCCCATTCTCTACAAAATCAGCGAGGTTTTCTTGAACTTCAACGGCTGAGCCTGTGGTATTTTTGGCTTCTTTGACTTGACCTAATAAACCATTGCCAATGGTGCCCATGACGGCTGCTTTATGGCCGAATAGCGTTGCCCATTGGGCTAATAATTGAGAAACGGTAGTTTTACCGTTTGTTCCAGTTACACCAACTAAAGTCAGTTTTTCGGAAGGATGTTCATAGAATTTACCTGCCAATGCAGAAAGATTGGCAGATAAATGATAATAATGAATCACAGGCACATTATTTTGCCATTGGGTGCTCAAATGCTCGTTTTCTAAATCTGTTTCTAAAACGACCGCACTTGCGCCAGAAGAGATGGCTTGAGGAACAAATTGACTCGCATCAAAACGATGCCCTTTTACTGCCACAAATAAATCACCTTGGGTCACTTTGCGGCTGTCTAACACCATCGCCTTCACATTAATGTCTGAAAGCACCGGAAGATCAAAAAGTGCGGTCAATTTTTTCATTATTTTGCCTTTTCTTAATTCATTTTTTCAAATTTTTTATCGCTTAAGCGAACAGTACGTCTTGCTGTTTTTTCTGTTGGTTCTGCATCTGGTGCTATACCGTTAGCACGCAAGGTATAACCCATAATGCTCGAGAATACTGGTGCAGATACCGCACCACCATAGTACTGCCCTGCTTTCGGATCGTTAATCAAAATAACTAATGCATAACGTGGATCGCTAATTGGTGCAATACCTGCTGTAAATGCCACATATTTATTAACATAGTGACCATTTTCAATTTTACGCGCTGTACCTGTTTTCACACCAACACGATACCCCTCAACCATCGCACGTTTATTTTTGATCGCGACTTTCTCTAACATGCCCACTACTTCTTTCGTGATTTTCTCAGAAAATACACGTTGACCAATGACTGGCGGATCGACTTTCGTGATAGAAAGTGGACGATAAATCCCGAAGCTCCCTAAAGTGGCATAAGCACGTGCAATTTGTAATGGTGTTGAAGTGATACCATAACCATAAGCTACCGTAGCTCGTTCGATATCCGCCCAACGTTTACGGTTTGCATTTAACACACCACGTTGTTCACCAATTAAGCCTAACTCTGTATCTTTACCCAAGCCTGCATTTTGGTAAGTTTCCATTAATGCAGAAGGTGGCATACGTAACGCAAGACGGCTCACACCACGGTTACTGGAGTTGATCAAAATTTCATCTAAGGTTTGTTGTGGGCGAGGTGCCACATCCACAATCTCTTTACCACTTACGGTAAATGAACCTGTATTAATCACTTCATCACGTCTCGCTGCACCACGTTGAAGAGCGGTCAAAACAACGAAAGGTTTTACTGTTGAACCTGGTTCAAAGGTATCTGTAATTGCACGGTTACGTTTTAATTCATCTTTTACATTAGCCAAGTTATTTGGGTTGTAAGAAGGCGCTGTTGCCATTGCTAATACTTCACCCGTACGTACATCCACCAATACAGCTGTGCCTGATTCTGCTTTGTTCTCTGTCACTGCTTTTTTGATTTCACGATACACCATGGATTGCAATTTTTCATCGATACTTAAGGTCACATCTTGCGCATCGTATTTTTTCTCATCTGCAATATGCTCAACCACGTTACCACGTTTGTCTTTACGTACAACACGCGCACCGTCTTTCCCCACTAACATTGAGTTGAAACTTGCCTCAACGCCTTCAATCCCTTTACCATCAATGTTGGTAAAGCCGATTAATTGAGCCGCTTCTTCTACACGTGGATAAAAACGACGATGTTCAGTTTCTAATGAAATACCTTTAATTTTGAGATCACGAATATAATTCGCTTTGCCCGCTTCTACTTGACGTGCTAAATACAAGAAACCTGATTTTGGATTTTTCTCAATTTTTTTCACCAACTCTGCAGGTGTCATATTTAATTCGTTAGCAAGGGCTTTGATTCGTTCTTTATCCTCTAACGCATTTTCTTTTAACATTAAACGAGGTTCAGCCACAATTGCACTCATCGGCACACTCACCGATAATAATTGGCCATTACGATCTAAAATTGAACCACGAACAGAAAGCACGTCATCTTTACGTAATGAACGTTTGTCCGCTTCACCAGATAGGGTTTCAGAATTAACAGATTGCACATAAGCAGCACGAGCCACTAATGCGCCTAAGCCTAAGAAAATAAAACTCGTTGCGATGAGATAACGACCACGAAGGAAGCATTTCTCAAACACCATTTTCGGTTTGTTTGGTTTTACTGACGCAGGTTGAGCCAATTTTCTAATTATTTTCTTTGGCTTTCCTGGTTTCTTAGAGGAATTAAATCTAACCATTTTATTCAAAATCCCTATTCAAAAATAACCACTTCTTGTTCACTTTGAACACGTTGCATTTTTAATGTACCAATTGCAATGGATTCAACTCTTGTATTATCACTTTCGGTTGCTTCTTGTAATTGTAAATTGCGATATTCGTTTTCAAGGGCTTGGTGTTGTAATACCAACTGCCCGTTTTCAGAAATTAAGCCTCGTGTTTGGTGGGTCATCCAAATCGTGCCCATTGCAGAAGCTAAAATTAATAAAAGTAAGATGACAATTAATTTATTAGAAGAAAAAATATCTTCAACGAGAATATGTTGTAAAGGATAACGTTCGCTATTTTCTAACATTTTATTTCACCCTTTCCGCAATACGTAACACCGCACTTCTTGAACGTGGATTCGCCAAAATTTCTGCTTCACTAGGCTGAATAGCTTTACCAATGATTTTTAACTTTTGATTACGTTGAATTTGATCTTCACGTAGTGGTAATCCTCTTGGAATATCCTCGCCTTTGCTTTGCTTACGCATGAAATGTTTTACCATTCTGTCTTCAAGTGAATGGAAACTGATAATCGATAAACGCCCTTCAGGGGCCAACATATCTAATGCTGAATTTAATACACTTTCTAACTCATCTAATTCCGCATTAATATAAATTCGAATGGCTTGGAAACTACGAGTCGCCGGATGCTTATGTTTATCTTTAAATGGTACGGCTTGAGCAATTAATTCAGCGAGCTGAGAAGTACGACTTAAACATTCTGTGCCATTTTTGACTGCACTTTTATTGAATTCTACGATGGCAGTCGCAATTCGTTTTGCAAAACGCTCTTCACCAAAGGTTTTTAACACCCAAGTTAAATCATCAACAGATACTTGTTTTAGCCACTCTGCCGCTGATAAACCTTGTGAGGTATCCATGCGCATATCTAACGGGCCATCTTTCATAAAGCTGAAACCACGCTCTGCTTCATCAAGCTGTGGAGATGACACCCCTAAATCCAGCAAAATGCCGTCAATTTTACCAACTAAATCGAGTTTTTGACAGATGTCTGGAATGTGGGAAAAGCTATTATGTTCAATATGAAAACGAGGGTCTTGAATTTTTTCAGCTTCCGCAATCGCACGCGGATCACGATCAACCGCAATTAAACGACCATTTTCAGAAAGCTGGGAGAGAATTAGGCGAGAATGACCACCACGACCAAAGGTACCATCGATATAAATTCCGTTTTCTTTCAACGCCAAACCATTCACCGCTTCGTGAAGCAAAACCGTGATATGTTCAGGTGCAGAAAAGGAATTTTGCGTAGTCATAAGTAAAAAGTAAACGTTAAATCAAAATCGATAAAGAAGATAGAGCGGCGCAAGCACCGCTTATCCTGCTAGTGCTGCTGTTCTATAGTGACAGCATTTTTAGTTCTTCAGAAGCACCGAATTCAGCACTTGAGCCAATTTCGATATCTTCATCAATTTGTGCATACCATTCGGTATCACTCCAAATTTCAAATTTGTTCAACTGCCCTACCAACATTAAGCCTTTTTCTAATTTTGCGTGTTGACGTAATGGACCACTTAATAAGATACGACCTTGCGCATCCATTTCACATTCAGTGGCATAACCAAGCATAACTCGTTGTAATCGGCGTTGATTTGGGTCAAAGTTGGAAAGTGAAAGTAGTTTTTGTTCGATTTTTTCCCACTCATCTAAAGGATAAAGCAATAAACAAGGCTGACGAATATCAACGGTACAAACCATTTGGCCTTGGTTCTTTTCCATGATTTCAGCACGATAACGAGTAGGAATCGCTACACGACCCTTCGCATCTAAATTTACCGCTGCTGCACCACGAAACATTTTTCTACCTTTAAACGTTTATTTTTAGAAAAATTAGCAGAATTCTCCACAAAATTCCACTTTTCACCACTTTGCGTAAGTTTATCGGTTGTAGCCTTAACTTGCAAGCAATTAAAACGTAAAGATTGGTAAATTTTGGTAATAAAATAAACAAAAAAACCGTTTGAGGTTTTCCTCAAACGGTTTTTCAATTTTTAACTCAATTTGACTAGTTATTTACATAAGCTTCTTCGTCACGTTCACCTAATGGTTTAAGCTGTGTGAAGAATAATACCAAACAAAGAGCTGTTAAACCTAAGCCGATATAAACAGATAATTGATAGTCTAAACCGAAACCAATTTTGTTGTATGCTAGGTAAGTGAAACATACTGTACTGATAAATACCGCAGGAATTGTACATACCCAGTGGAATTTATTATAACGGTATAAGTATGCTGCTGCAGTCCATAACATTACCATCGCGGTGGTTTGGTTTGCCCAAGTGAAGTAACGCCATAAGATTGAGAAATCGATTTTTGATACAATAAAACCAAGCGTAAACAATGGAACAGCAATCAATAAACGTTTAGCTAAGGTTTTTTGTTCTAAGTTGAAGAATTCTGCTATAACAAGACGTGCCGCACGGAATGCTGTATCACCTGATGTAATAGGAAGAACAACCACACCTAATACTGCAAAAATACCGCCGATAAAACCTAAGAAGTGGATAGAAGAATCATAAACCACTTTAGAAGGAGAACCTGCTTTAATTGCAGCTAATAAGTCTGGTAAAGAATCATAGAAACTTAAACCAACCGCACACCATACTAATGCAATCACACCTTCACCGATCATCGCACCGTAGAAAATGAAACGCGCTTCTTTTTCGTTTTCAGTACAACGCGCCATTAACGGGCTTTGTGTTGCGTGGAAACCAGATAATGCACCACAAGAGATTGTTAAGAACAAGAGTGGCCATAATGGTAAATCTGCACGGGTTTCAAAGTTTTGGAAGAATTTCTCAAAAGACATACCGTCCACAGAACGATAGAAAGAAATTGGATCCGCTGAGCTAAGATCTGCACTGACTAAACCATATACCATACCCACAGACATAAAGAGTAATAATGCACCGAAGAACGGGTAGATACGACCAATGATTTTATCAACTGGAAGTAATGTCGCAAGAATATAGTAAATGAAGATGATAGCCGTCCAAACACTGATAACCGTCGCTTTATCCATACCCCAAACGGTAATACCACCTGATTCTGCTACTTGATGGATTTCTTCTGCATTGCTAATGGAGATGCTACCTGATGCGGCACCGAACACATCCATTGTAATCGTACCCATTAATTGAGCAGGACTTGCTACGAATACCACACCTACTAATAATAAAAGCACAACAGCTAATACGTTAATGAATGCTTTAACTGGACGACCTAAATATTTACCTGCAAGGTTTGGCATAGATGCCCCACCATTACGCACACTTAACATTCCGCAGAAATAATCGTGTACCGCACCGGCAAAGATACAACCAACTACGATCCAAAGCATAGCAACTGGTCCGTATAACGCGCCAAGAATTGGACCAAAGATTGGGCCTGTACCCGCAATGTTTAACAATTGAATTAACCAAATCTTGGTTTTAGACATTGGCATATAGTCAACGCCATCATTCATGGCATACGCTGGCGTTTGACGATTTGGATTGATCACAAAAATGCGCTCAATCACTCGACTATAAAAGAAATAACCTGCAAGCAATAACGCCACGCAGAAGAAAAACCACAACATAAAAAATACTCCTCAGGAATAAATGAATACCGAAATCTAGCCATACGCTAGACTTCGTCGGCGGTATTCTAAGTTAAAATTCTCAAAATCAAAAAGTTTAATTTTTACAATGTTTCAAATTTGTGATCTATATCACGTTTATCATTACGCTTTTTTCACTTACAATAAGCCCATAAATTCAAATAATTAAAAAAGGATCATAAATGGCTCTTACTCGCTGCCCTGAATGTCGTAAAAAAATCAGCGAATCCGCTCAATTTTGTCCAAATTGTGGTTTTTCTTTTAAAGAAGAAGATCTTGAAATTTACAAACAAAAACTCGAAGAACGACGCCAACATAATGCCGAAATTAATCGAAAAAATACTAAACTTCACCTTATTTGGTTCGCTATTTTCACCATCGTTATTTTGCTCGCAAGTTGGCTGACAGGAGAATAAAAAGTGCAGTCAAAAAACAATAAGAATTTTGAGCGCACTTTAATTAGAACCCAATCCGTCGTATCGTTGAAGAAAATGCAGGTTTCACGTCGATGGGGGATTTTTATTGGTTTAGTTCAATGGTTTTTACATATTAAGGAAGCATTAAAAATGAAATTACTTCAAATGATTTTTCTGGCATTAATTGTCAGTGCATGTAGTAGCCCTAAGCCTGATAACTTTGCCAACGCAAAATACGAGTTTGCGCAATTTGTAAGAATGGCAGTACATTTAGATGACCAATTCATTCATGAAGCACACAATTACCGTGCTGAAAATAGACATCTAACTGGCGATAAAGCGCAAAAACAAAAAAGCGTGCTTAAATGGCTTAAGGAAATTAATAATAAGCAAATTCAAAAAATGAATAGCTTAGAGATTGAAGATCCCGAAGTTAACAGATTGAGAACGCTCTTTATCCAAAACAGACTAGATACTGAAAAAGCTGTTGAGAATGATGGATATGCAAAAAAAACAAGCGAAAAGGCGATGGAAATAAATCAAAAAATAAAACGTGATAAAACGGAATACCACCAATTATTTGATGCTTTGAAGAAAAAATATCCAGCTTAAATAAATACAAGCGGTCAAAAAAGAATAAAATTTTACAAACTCCGATGCTAAATTGCCATTTGCTTACGCTAAAGATGGTATTTCTTATACATTCTCTATTGTAGCAAATGCATTAGGTAAAGGTTACGAAGCTCAAAAACACAATAGAATGAGCTAAAAAAACCTCCACAAATTCCTTGTGGAGGTTTTATTTTAGGTTAACAGAACCCTATCCGTCTTGTTGTTGCAGAAAACTCGGGTTTCACTTCACATTCGCCTTGCAGTGCAATTAACCAATCTTGCACCTTTTGAAAAGGCGAAAATTGGTGACGACGAGCCACTGCAGCAAAATCGCCTGGAGTCAGCAAATTAAGCGATTCAATCTGACTTAAATCCTCTTCCGATAACAACGGCAACCCTAAAATTTCTGCTTGTTGTTTAGCAAAATCTAAGCGTTGTGGCAGCGTTAAATAATCAAACTTCAATTTTAAATCAAAACGCCGTAATGCTGCCGGATCCAGCACATTCATCAAATTCGTTGAAACCACCATTAAACCTTCAAAACGCTCAATTTGTGTCAACATCTCATTGACTTGAGAACGTTCCCAACTACGTTCTGCACCGTCGCGTGAAAACAGGAAGGTATCCACTTCGTCCAGCACTAGCAAACAATTATCACGCTTCGCCGATTCAAATGCCTCCGCAATTTTTTGTTCTGTTCCGCCGACATAAGGATCGAGCAAATCAGACCCTTTGCAAAGCAACAACGGCATATCTAACTGCTCGGCAAGCCAACCTGCCCAAGCGGTTTTCCCTGTGCCCGGCGGACCATAACAACAAATTCTGCCTTTTTTGGTTCGCATTAATCCTTCGGTGATTTTATGAATATTTTCATTGCAGGAAACCCACTCAAGCTGATAACTCAGTTTACTTTCCACCAACGGCTCAATTTTCTTTTTGCCTTGTGCCTGTAAGGTTTCATTAAAGAGCGTAAGCAAGACCTCAGAAAAAGCTTTTTTGCCGTTATCAACCGCATTTGCTACATTGAACACGCGCGTTAAAATCGCCGGTGAAAGTGACCGCACTTTGGCAAAATGCTGCACGTATTCCGCCGTTAATTTACCGCCTGCCAGCTGCGAAATTAACGCCGATTTATTTTTCAGCGGTAAATCCGGCATTTCAAACACAAAATCAAAGCGACGCAAAAAAGCCGCATCTATGCTGTGTACCGAATTGGATAACCAAATCATCGGCACGTTATTGTTTTCCAACAACTGATTTGTCCACGCTTTATTTTTTTGCGCAACAGAACGCTCCATAAACGAGCCGTTAAACACATCTTCAATTTCATCAAAAATTAAAAGCGCCTGCTTCCCGTTCAATAGCGTTTGAGCAAGACGACTATAGTTCAGGCGTTGCTCTGCCTTCACAACATCTCCGTCAGAATCCATATAAGTAATGTTATACACCGAAATCCCTAATGCCTGTGCAAGCAACCCGGCAAATTCGGTTTTACCGGTGCCGGGCACGCCATAAATTAAAAGATTCACGCCTTTCCGATGATGTTTTATTGCCTGTTGTAAATAGGTCAACATCATCTCTTTCATGCGAGCAATATGTACAAAATCATCCAGTTGCAAACTTGGCACTTGAGGTATTTCTGTACAAGATTTCAACAGCGCATATTCATTTAGAGGCTGTGTTACAAATTCGTCAAAATCTAAGGTTTCACCCCACGCTAAATAATCTTGCACACCATCTAGGCGATAATTCCGATCAATTAGCCCATAAGCATCGAGTTTACTGCCTTTCTTTAAGGCGGACAGAATCTCATTTTTTGGCTGTTTCAGTAAATCCGCCATGATCGCAGCCGTTCTTTGCAAATCCGATTTCGGCAAGCACTCAAACAAATCTTGCATAGGTCCTTCACTACGTAAGTGCATGGCAAAGCGGAGAAGTTCCTGTTCAATCGGATTTAGCTGCAAAAATTCTGCCAAACTTGCCAAATTTTCATAAGCTTGTTTCCATAAATCCGATAAAAGTGCGGTGGATTTTTGGAGTGTTTTATAACGCGCTTTTAAAAGCTGACGAGCAACTGCGCGTAAATTTTTATCATTCTCTAATTCTTCTGGCAGTCCAAACGCACTAGCAATTTCATCGCTTCGCCAACTACTCTCCCGAAATACTTCGGAAAAACCTTTATGCTCAAATAAAATTTTGAGCATCATATTTTCAGTATAAGAAGACACTGTTGGTGGATTTAATTTATATTCGGACATAAAAAATACTCCTTACTGGGTTGGTGTAAGGAGTATTTTAGTGAGAGGTGCGACAAAATATGTCGTTAGGATTTATTTATATCCAGCCCTTTTATTTCTTCTAAGTTATCTGAAATTATATCTAACAATGGTTTCCACAAGTCAAAAATATAACTTGCAAGTTCTCCACTAGGGATTTTACTAAGAACTTTTGCATCCCATACTTCATATTCGTCTTCTAGCCATTTAGACAAAGGAAAAACGTCAAAAGGCTCATCAAAATTATTCTCAATAATAAAATCATGGAAAATTTTAGTCATATTATTAAATAAATTGTCATTATTAGCATAAACACCATAGTAAGCATCACTAAGCCCTTTTTTATTAAAGTAAATACAAACCCCAAAATCATCATTACCTATATATAATCCATATCCCTTTTTATTAAAGCTCTCATCCTCTCCACATTCAAAATTAATATTTATTAATTTAGTATACCAATTAAACCTAATTTTCAACTGTTCAACTAACATAGCCATAAGTTTTTCATATAGTGTTTCCCTTGTCTCAAGCACAGTTAATGCTGAAAACAATGCCTTATCATTATTAATTAGACATTCAATTAATTCATTTGAATTCTGAGTATTTCCCATAATATCCTCACTTAAAAATTTTTTAAAATCATTACAAAATTGTTTTACGGCCGGTGCGATAATTACCGTATTATCAAGCCACTGTATGAGCATACTTGCTGATAATACCATCGCTTTCTTATTACTCATTAACTCAGCCCATTCATCTTCAGAAATAGATTTTTCTGGTGGATTATTACTAAATATAGGAAGATAAATAAGAAAATAAGAATCTGAAACATAATTTTTGAGATCTTTAGCATAAGTATGCATCTGCTTTGGCTGATCAATCGCACCTTGCAATTTATTTTCAATAGAAATCACCCAAGATCTTTTGTTATCTAATATACCTTCAATAAAAATATCATGACGCCCATTTTTATTAGTTGTTTCATTAGTTATTTCATCATTTTCTTCTTTAGTTATTTTTTCAAGATAAATATTTACTTTTTGATAAGCCAAAAACTGGTGTTTATTGATAAACTTTAAAAAACTATTTAGAAATAAATCACCTTGCCCATGTGTTTCTGTTGGATCTAATAAAAATGCAAGAATCTTAGACAATCCCATCTCATCCGTTCGTAAAAATTGAAACGGGTTAAAACGATTAGAATCATACAACTCATTTTTTTCTCGTTGTACTCTAAAATTTTCTATCACTTGATTGATAGAAATTAAAGAATCAACAACTTGGTTAATATTATTTGCCATATTGGCTCCTTAGGTTAATTAAAACTCACAAATTATAGCAGACAAATCATCATAAAATCTTTGTTTTTCAATTAACTTACGGTAAACAGTCAATCTAGATTTATTATTATCATATTGTTTCCAAATCTTTTCTCTTACTTCAGCAGAAAGTCCATCTGTTAGCCCATCAGAACACAGTAATAAACTTTCCCCTTGTTGAATTTCAATTTCTTGATAAAAAATTTTATCTTGAAATTCAGAATAATCGGCGACTAAACAAGAAGAAACACCGCCATAAATGGTGGCAAAGTCTTCTTCTTTTTTATCGGGAAAATCCGACAATAATTCAGACAGAATAGAATGATCTTGGGTGATTTGTTGCCATTTACCTTGTTTATCAATTAAATACGCACGACTATCGCCTACGCTGAGAATTTTGGCTTTACGGGTTATTTGATCAATTTCAGCTGCCACAAAAGTGGTTGCTGAGCCAAAATAATCCTCCGCTAATTCTGCTGATAAACTAGATTGTAAATCGTAGATCGTTTGACGACTTATGCTTTCCATTTGGCTTAATAATTGCATTGCCAACTTGCTCGCTTTTTCAGGTCGGTTGCTATTGGAAATACCGTCTGCCACGCCCAAAATAAAGTGCGGTCGGTTTTCAAGGCGTTTTTCAGCCGTTTTGAGTTTATATTGAAACACCGCCTCGCCATTAAAAAGGGCATCTTGGTTGTGTCGATTGTTGCTGCCAATTTGTTGGCAGAAGGTAATTTCGCAAAAATTTTCCATTATTCAACCGCTTGTTGAGAAGGATTTAGCAGGCAATCAATCGCTTTTAGCGCATCTAACGCCTTCATTTCGAGACTTAAAAAGTGCATTTTCGGCACACCTGCATCTTGTGGGTTAATACGGATAAAGCCACCCTTTTTTGCTTTCGCTGTACGTTCAGAAAAACGACGCACAGTTGGAATGGCTTTCCCTGCACCCAGTTCGATGACGACGAGATTTTGCACTTCTTTTAACCATAAATCGAGCTTATTTCGCTTTAAATTTTGATAATTACTGCTGTAAAAATAATCGTCAAACATAAGCACATTTTGTCTTGCTAAACGCTGACAATAAGGGCAATGAGGCGGCTCACTCAATAAGCGCAAGTTTTCGTTATCCACCACTGGTTGAAATTCTTTTGCTGACCAACTTAAATCGCGGCAATTATGCGCACACTGCAAACGCTCTAGTGTGCCATGTACTTCATAAACACGCCCTTCTTCAAAGCCTGCTTTCTGAAAATGCCCATCTACATTACTGGTAAAAACAAAATAACCATGCGGTTTGCTTTCTGCCCAACGTTTTAAAATTTGGTAACCTTCATGCGGACTTGTTGCACGATATTGCGACAAACGATGCCCATAAAACCAATAAGCTAACTCTTGATGGGTTTCATAAGCCAATGGCGTCGCAATATCTTCAAAATTGATATTGCGGCCTTTAAACATTGGGTAAGCATTCCAAAACCCGCCGACACTTCTAGAATCCGGCAAACCTGAATCTACGCTCATTCCTGCACCAGCAGTAATTAAAATGCCATCAGCCTTATGGATAAGTTCCACTGCATAATTTAAGTCATTTTTCATAATACTTTTCTCTGTCCATTTTTCATTGGTGAAATAACTCCAGCTTCTTCTAGTTGTTCTACAATTCTCGCAGCTCGATTAAAGCCTAAACTAAATTTGCGTTGAATCCGTGAACCAGATGTAAATTTTTCTTGTTGCACGAATTTTTTTACATCCTCAAAAAGCGGATCGCGTTTAAAAGTGACTTTCATTGCCATAAGTTTGCTCCTGTGTTGTTTCTATAAAAAGGGCTTAAGAACCTTGTAAAAAGTAAAAAATCTCTCTTTTATGGAAAAAATTATATGGAAGGAAGCGACAGTTCGTGTCGTTAGCGAATATTACAAGCGGTTATTTTTAGAAGATTGTTTGCAAATAAGATTATCCATATTGCAATATGCATATTTATCTGTTTATATATACATATAACTTGTTAAGGAAAAGAATATGAATCATCAAAATCCAATTGAAATTTACCAAGCTCAAGATGGCACAACGCAAGTGGAAGTGAGATTTGAAAATGACACCGTTTGGCTAAGTTTACAGCAGATGGCTGATTTATTTGGGCGAGATAAGTCCGTTATTTCACGTCATTTACGCAATATCTATACTGATGGCGAGTTAAATAGAGAAGCAACTGTTGCAAAAAATGCAACAGTTCAAATTGAAGGCAAAAGACAAATTAATCGAACAATCGAATACTATAATCTTGATGTAATTATATCTGTGGGCTATAGAGTTAATTCTATTTTAGGTACTAAATTTAGAATTTGGGCAACTGCACGTTTAAAAGAATATCTGACTCAAGGCTATACCATTAACCAAAAACGTTTACAGCAAAATGCTCACGAATTAGAACAAGCACTTGCGCTTATTCAAAAAACAGCAAATTCATCGGAATTAACGCTAGAAAGTGGTCGTGGATTAGTGGATATTGTCAGCCGTTATACGCATACCTTTTTATGGCTACAACAATATGATGAAGGTTTACTTACTGAACCACAAACACAGCAAGGCGGTACATTACCGACTTATGCCGAAGCCTGTTCTGCACTAGCAGAGTTAAAATCACAGCTGATGGCAAAAGGTGAAGCAAGTGATCTGTTTGGACGTGAACGAGACAATAGCTTATCTGCAATTCTAGGTAATTTAGATCAAAGTGTATTTGGTGAAGCTGCTTATCCAAGCATTGAAGCAAAAGCAGCGCATTTACTTTATTTTGTCGTCAAGAATCATCCTTTTTCAGATGGTAATAAACGTAGTGGCGCATTTTTATTTGTAGATTTCTTACATAGAAATGGGCGTTTGTTGGATCATAATGGATACCCAGTTATCAATGATACGGGGCTTGCAGCACTCACTTTATTAGTGGCAGAATCTGATCCGAAACAAAAAGAAACGCTTATTAGGCTTATTATGCATATGCTTAAATATAAGCAAGATAAGTAATGATAAATAGCGACCGAAGTCGCTATTTATCTATCAACGTTAAACTTAATAAAAAAATTATTTACATAATTCTTTTACTGACTCTACTAATGCTTCCATTTTGTCATAAGAATTGATACCACTCGCGCCACCAAAAAATGGACAAACACAAATTAAAGTATCATTGTACTTGCGATAGAAGATATTAAATTCTTCCAACGCTTTAGTTTCATATACGGCTTCTCCAGTAAAAAACTTAAAGAAGTTATCTTTTTCAGTGACTCCAGTGCAAATAATCACTTTAGGATTACATTCATCTATAAGTTGACGGTAAAAAGCACCACGATGTTCAACACACCAATCTCTATATTCATCGAAAGTCTCAAAGCCTGTCAGCTTAATGAATTGTTCATTCCACTGAATCGATGATCTATTTTTAAAATTGATTGGTAGCATATTTAATTTAAAACCAATACCTTGTGGATAAAGCACATTGTAAGTTCTTACAAAATACTCATAGCTTTCACCACTTTTCCAATCTAAATTATAGTAGTACCACAAAAACCAACATAATTTTTGATTATATTGTGCAGACCAACTGCCATCAAAATCATCTTCTAACCAAGAATGCGGTATTAATTTAGGACTTAAACTAAATTTCTCATAAAAATTATCGAGAGAAGTACCGTCACCAATTCCCCATTCTAACCCACAAAACCAAACATCTGAATTAGGATTTCCGCCATCTCCTCCAGCGAAGGATACTGCCACTTTTTTAAAATCTTCTGTTACCATCATTTTATCCTTATTGTTTAAGTAGATTTGTCCAAATTTCCATTGTTTCTTCTTGAATTACGCCTTTTTCTTGACCTAATTTTATTGCCAATTGTTGTAAACTTTTAGCTAGTTCTGGATGACCACAATAATTTAAACTACGAATGATGCGAGAAATTTTTTTACTTTCATGCCCGATATTACGTAGCCAAACTTTACGTTCACTCAATTCAGGTTTTGGGAATATTTTATTATCTTCACGATATAAACAGAAGTAATCCAGAATAAAATCAATAGAATGTAAATATTTATTTTGAATTGCTTGATCTCCAATAAAAATAGCCAAGTCTTCTTCGTTAAAAACAGGTACTGAACGATTCCATTTTGAACTCTCTGTTACGGGTAAAAGCCAAGGAATATAAAAATAAGCATCACCAATCATTTTTTTGGCATTGACCACATATCTTGCAAAGATAAATGATGTTGGCTTTTTCTTTGTTCTAAATAAAATTCGATTACTGGGTGCATATATTTCTCATTAATTTATCAACCGCAAAACCATGCAACATAGCGATACTAAACTCGATATTTACATGAAAAGTGCGGTCGTTTTTCTAAGTGTTTTTCGTTTTTTCTAATAACTCTGCCACTACCTTTGGTACTCCCTCCCCTGCCTTTTCTTTTACTGCAATCACTTGCTTGCGTACAAAGCCAGTATTGGGATTCGGATCGATTAAGTAAATCGGCGTATTGCGTGGGGCTTCATTGACTAAGCCATTGGCCGGATATACTTGCAAAGAGGTGCCAATCACTAATACCACATCCGCTTGTTCTACAATCTCAATGGCTCGTTCTAGCATCGGCACCATTTCACCAAAAAAGACGATATAAGGACGCATCGGATGTCCGTTTGGATCTTTATCGTCTAATTTCTGATCGCCAAAACAATCCACGATATAACTTTCATCAAAGCTACTGCGCGCTTTGTTTAATTCGCCGTGTAAATGCAACACATTTGAGCTTCCCGCTCGCTCATGTAAATCATCCACATTTTGAGTGATTATATGAACTTCATAAAACGCTTCCAATTCAACCAAAGCCAAGTGTGCAGCATTAGGCTCTGCAGCTTGAGCATTACGACGTCGTTCATTATAAAACGCCAATACTTTTGCACGATTTTTCTTTAAGGCTTCAGGCGTACAAACTTCTTCTACTTTATGCCCTGCCCACAAGCCATCTTCCGCTCTAAAAGTAGGAATACCACTTTCGGCACTAATTCCAGCCCCAGTTAATACCACGCAAATTGGTTTCTTTTCTAAAGTCATTTTTCAGGCTCCTTTTTGTCCTAAAATTTCATCAATCTGTCTATCTCTTCCCATCATGCCAAAAATATTCCCTGCTTTATAAAGAGGTTGATAAGCATAGCTTTCAATATGTAAGAATGGCTTATCTGAAAGGCGTTGGAAATATTGTTTTAGTTGTGATTTTGAGCGTAATAACACGTCATATTCGGCTTGAATATGAGCACACATTGCTTCAATACGCATTTTAAATTCATCACTGAGATAAGGACTGGTAATTAAATAGACCGTTTTGTATTCGGTTGCTGTTTCATCTGCATAAACACAGGCTAAATTAAACACTTGCCATTTATAGCGATCTGCAAAAGCACCAATGATTCGGCTTTGCTCCTCATTTTCAACTTGCACAAGTGCGGCTGATTTTTTTAAACAATCTTGCAAAATGTCACTTGGTGTAAAAGGCCCGCAATCTAAGTAAGAGAGAACACAGTTCCAGTTAGCAAATTGTTCAGTACCAAAATGTAAATGTTTGCCTTCGAATTTATCCGCCCCATTTTTAGTGCGATCATCAATTAAATAATCGCCTTGGTTCAGGTTTTTATGGTGAGATAAAATTAACCGTTTGTATAATGCCGAGCCTTTTTCTTCGCCGAAATAACGCTGAATCCATTTTACTTTATCACTCCACGCCGATGGATTATGCCAAGGCGCGGTAGAAAGTGCGTAAATATGATATTTCTTCATCAATTTATGAACGGCAGAAATTGCGTTTGGCATGGGCTCCATTAAGCTAAAAATACCCTCGACTTCATCATATCGACCTTCATACTCTTGCTTGGTTTTCTCATCTAATTTTGCAATACCAGACGGGAAATCAACCATCACATTATCCATATCAATATAAACAATTTTCTTCATTTTAATGCCCTCTCTGTTGATGGCTTAATGATAAAAGATGAAGCGACAATTTATGTCGTTAGGTATTTTCGTCTAAATAAGTGCGGTCAATTTCTTGGTAATCTTCACCAAAATGGGCAATCCACCACTCCAGCATAGCGCTCTCAATCACGGTAGCGGAAATTTCATATTCACTGCCACAATCTTTTACCGTTTGATCAGTTGATAATGGTGTTTCTGTTAAAAATCCACCCGTTTGTTTATCAATGCGGAACGTTAAACGAATCTTTCTACCAGAGCTAAAGCCAAACTTTTGGCTTTCAACATAAGCTTTTAGATTAAATTTCGGGCGTTCAAATTGCATTGTGCTGACATTTACTTCAAGTAAACGATGCAAAGCAAGATGTAAAATATCGCCATGTTCATATTCTGCCACCACATAACTGCTAGGACCTTGCTGAACAAGGGCAAGCGGCTTAACTTGAGCCTTATGTTCTTTTCCATGAATACTGCGATAATGTACTTGCAAAAAGCGGTTTTGATAAAGTGCGGTACTAATTTGCTTAAAAATTTCAGGATCAATTTTTGCAGGCAATAATGGCTGGCTAGTTGGTGCAATAGCCACTTTATTGAGCCATTCTGAAGCCCCTTTTTTATGCGATTCATAAGCAAGATTGTAATCCGCTTGTTTAAAGAATCCTTCCATCGATTGCATTATATTGGCAGGTAAAATGCCAGCTAAATATTGCTTTGCCAACATCAACACTAACGATTGTTGTTCATTTAAAATTGGCATATCTAAGCCTTTTGCATCAGGCTTCCAGCGATAGCTATAGGGCTTATCATTGGTATTGCAATCGATTTCAAACTGCTCACATAACGTATTCAATGCACGCTGAATACTGCGCAAATCGCGCTCAATACCTAATGCAAGCAATTTCTCTCGCAGTTCTAATGAGCTGATGGAATAGTTTTTGGGAATTAAGCGTAATAGTTCGAGATGGAATTTTAGGGAAGATGATTCGGACATAATTGCCTCATAAATAAAAATATTTTCTTTAATCATATAAAAAATCGGGCAATTTTTAAACTGCCCGATTTGTTTCTATTTTTGACCGCACTTTATGCCTTGGCGGTATCAATACGTTCGAATGACAACACTTTATTTTCTAACTGACGGAGCAATAAAGTGGCAATACCAGTAATGATGAGGTAAATACCGCCTGCAATACCGTAGATAGTGAGCGCATCATATTCTGTGCCATAAAGTTGGCGTGCGTATCCCATGATATCCATGATCGTAATGGTAGAGGCCAACGCTGTACCTTTAAATACCAAGATAATTTCATTGGTATAAGACGGGAGCGCACGTTTTAACGCATAAGGAATGAGGATTTTTAAAGTCTGCAGACGACTTAATCCTAATGCCGCACAGCTTTCCCATTGACCTTTAAAGATCGCTTTTACTGCTCCGTGGAATAATTGGGTTGAATAAGCCGCACTATTCAAAGCCAAAGCTAATGCAGCACAGAACCATGCATTGGAAAATAATCCCCATAATGGGCTGTCCACCAACCATTGGAATTGGCCTGGGCCTGCATAAATTAAGAAAAATTGCACTAAAAGTGGGGTGCCTGTAAATAAAACAAGGAACAGATTGACCGCACTTTTCACCAATTTATTGCCAATAGAAAGTAAGAAAGTTAACCCCAATGCTAAGAAAAAGGCAATAAACAAAGAGACAACTGTAAGCAACAGGCTAGTCGGAATGCCTTGAGCAATCACTGCTAAATACTCTTGAAACATTATTCGACTCCCCGTTCAAATCGAGTGAAACGTAATTCTAATTTGCGGATACCCGCTTGGCTGATCAAAGTAATCACTAAATAAATTAATGCTGCAATGCCATACCAAGTAAAAGGCTCATGAGTATTCGTATTGATGTATCCTGCTTGACGCATTAAATCATCTACCCCGATTAATGACACCAACGCCGTATCTTTTAATAACACGAGCCATTGGTTGCTTAAGCCTGGTAAAGCATGTCGCCATACTTGTGGCATGATCAAATTGATGAAGGTATAAGGACGGCTTAATCCTAAGGCTGCACCTGACTCCCACTGCCCTTTTGGAATTGCTTGAATCGCACCACGTAAAGTTTGTGAAGCATAAGAGGCAAAAATCAAAGACAATGCAAATACACCACAACCAAAGGCGCTAAATTCGATATACTCCCCGGTCAGCATTTCCACGACTTGAGTTGACCCGAAATAAATCAGTAATACGACTAAGATTTCTGGCAAACCACGTAATAAAGCAATGATAATCGCCGTTGGTTTTGCAATAAATGCATATTTATTGGCTTCTAAGGCGGTAAAAACAATACTGAGTAATAAACCGACAATCAGAGAGCAAATAGCAAGCCCTAAGGTCATTAGGGCTGCGTGTCCAATTAATGTAAGATAATCATAAAACATAGATTATTTTGTCATCCATTTATCATAGATTTTTTGGTATTCACCGTTTGCTTTCACCGCTTCTAAACCTTTATTCAAGCTTTCTAGCAATTCTTTGCTTGATTTATTTACCGCGATACCTAAACCGTTACCGAAATATTTTTTGTCTGTCACTTTGTCACCTACAAATTGAATTTCAGGCTCTTTAGAAATCATATCAGCTAGCACTGCTGTATCACCGAAGATAATATCAATACGGCCATTATTTAAGTCTAAGATCGCATCTTGAAGGCTGGCATAAGCTTTCGCATTATATTGTTTGCTTTCTGCTGCAGTATATTGTTGGAATGTTGTTCCGTTTTGAACACCAACTGTTTTTGCTGAAGCTAAATCCGCTTTGCCTTTTAACGCAACATAGCTTGCTGAACTATCATAGTAAGCATTAGAAAACGCTACTTGTTTTGCACGTGCTTCCGTAATATCAATAGCAGAAATTGAAGCATCAAAACGTTTAGATTTTAAGCCTGGAATTAACGCATCAAAAGCTTGGCTTTTGAAATGGCAAGTGGCTTGGATTTCCTTACAAATTGCATTCGCTACATCCACATCAAAACCAATGATTTCGCCTTTTTCATTCGTTGTTTCAAATGGCGGGTAGCTAGGCTCCATCGCAAAAGTGATTTCTTGTGCATTCGCAGCAAACGCTGAGCCCATTAACATTGCGGTTAAAAGTAATTTTTTCATGTTGTGTTTCCTTATTCTGAGTGTGAAAGATATTGTTTAAATTGTTCGGTTTTTGGATTATCAAAGCAATCTGCACTGCCCATTTCAATAATCTTACCTTGTTCCATATAGACGACCTTTGTCGCCACTTTTTGTGCCACGTTCACTTCGTGGGTTACAATCACCTGAGTAATGCCTGTTTGTTGAAGTTCTTTAATGATATCAACAACTTGAGCTGTAATTTCAGGATCCAGTGCTGCCGTTGGTTCATCAAATAACAACACTTGCGGTTTCATCATTAATGCTCGAGCAATGGCTACACGTTGTTGCTGACCGCCTGATAAGTGAAGAGGAAAGCGATCCGCATGCTCTTCTAAACGTAAACGTTTTAAAAGTTCTAATGCATCTTTTTTCGCTTCTTCTTCGCTAATGCCTAATACTTTTTTCGGCGCTTCAATCAAGTTTTCAATTACCGTTAAATGCGGCCAAAGATTGTATTGTTGGAATACCATGCCCACATCTTGACGAAGTTGACGAATGGCTTTCGGGTTATTATTCGCCTGAGATAAATCAAAATGATTATTCGCAATATGCAATTCGCCAGAGGTTGGCACTTCTAATAAATTTAGTGTACGGATTAACGTACTTTTCCCTGCTCCACTTGGTCCGAGTAACACCACGGTATCGCCTTCTTGTGCATCAAGATTGATATCAAACAATGCCTGTGATGAACCATAAAAGAAATTCAAATTTTTAACACTAATCGCCATTTTAAGTTTACTGCTATCCTTGATTGATTTGTAAGAATGAATAAATATTACTTTTTTGTGATTATTTATTCAAGCATTTTTTATAAAAAATCCCAAAAAACTTTTTGGGATCTTTAAATCATTGAATTTTTAACCGCACTTGTCGCGTATTAAGCCTCTTTTGCCATTTCAAATTCAACTAACATCATTAAAATATGGATCACTTTGATGTGGATTTCTTGAATACGATCTGCATAACCAAAGTGTGGCACACGAATTTCAACATCCGCTAGACCTGCCATTTTACCGCCATCTTTACCTGTCATCGCAATCACTTTCATGCCTTTTGCTTTTGCCGCTTCAATCGCATTTAAGATATTTTTAGAATTGCCTGATGTTGATAATCCGAATAAAACATCGCCTTCTTTACCGACGGCTTCAACAAAGCGAGAGAAAACATATTCATAACCAAAGTCATTACTTACACAGCTTAAATGACTCACATCAGAAATCGCAATTGCGGGATAACCAGGACGATTTTCACGATAACGACCTGTGAGTTCTTCTGCAAAGTGCATGGCGTCACAGTGAGAACCACCATTACCGCAAGATAATACTTTCCCGCCATTTTTAAAGCTTTCTGCTAATAATTTAGCTGCTTTTTCAATGAGTTTGATGTTGTTATCATCTGAAACAAACTTATTTAGTACGTCTTGTGCTTCCACAAGCTCAGCTTTAATTTGATCAAAATACATTTTATTCTCCTTAAAAATTAAAATTCGAGATAGCGTTGGCATTGTATAGCGTTCATTTCAAATAATCTAGCGCTCTTTCTTATCTCTCTATTTTCCAGCTTACTTCTCATTATTTTGCGATACGAATCACAAATTCAATTAAAAACGCTGTAAAAAATGACCGCACTTTTTAAACTCAAACAATTTAAAAGGAGAGATTATGCGAGTAGTTTATTTATTACTTTGTATGCTATTCAGTCTGATAACTTGGGCAAATGATAGTGATTTAATGCTATTAAGCACCTATGAGAACCAAGATATTCAAGGTTGGGTAATGTCAGAAAAATTAGATGGGATACGAGGTTATTGGGATGGCAAAGCGCTATTAAGCCGTCAAGGATTACCCTTACCCGCGCCCGCCTATTTTACCGCTCAATTTCCGCCTTTTGCCATTGATGGTGAGCTATTTAGTGAACGTAATCAATTTGAAGAGATTGCCTCTATTACGAAATCCTTTAAAGGTGATAATTGGACAAAATTAACACTTTATGTTTTTGATGTACCGAATGCCTCAGGAAATCTCTTTGAACGCCTCCAAATCTTAGAAGATTATTTGAAAAACAACCCTACGTCTTATATCAAGATTATTCCACAAATTCCAATCCAAGATAAAACACACTTATTCAACTATTTACATGAAGTAGAAGCAAAAAAAGGTGAAGGAGTTGTGTTACGTAATCCTAACGCCCCTTACGAACGTAAACGCAGTACACAAATTTTGAAGCTTAAAACCGCTTATGATGAAGAATGTATGGTGGTTGAGCATCACAAAGGAAAAGGACAATTTGAAAATATACTTGGTTCACTCACCTGTGAAAATCATCGTGGAAAATTCAAAATCGGTTCAGGATTTAATCTTAGTGAGCGCGAAAATCCACCGCCTATCGGTACTACAATCACCTATAAATATCGTGGATTAACCAACTCCGGAAAACCTCGTTTTGCTACTTATTGGCGAGAGAAAAAATAAGAGCGATCAAAAACATCGCTATTTTTGACCGCTCTTTATGTTTAATAACTCAATTATAGGTGTTGATTAATAAACGCCGCTAATTGATTTTTTGGTAACGCACCGACTTGTGTTGCAACAAGTTGGCCATTTTTGAAAAGTAGTAAAGTTGGGATACTACGTATACCAAATTGACCTGCAACTAATTGGTTGTCATCTACGTTGATTTTAACGATTTTTACTTTACCTGCGAATTCAGGTGCGATTTCATCTAAAATTGGCGCAATCATTTTGCAAGGCCCACACCAAGGTGCCCAGAAATCCACTAATACAGGGATATCAGATTGCACAACGACAGTTTCAAAATCTGCATCATTAATATGTAATACTTCGCTCATTTTTGTTTCCTTATTTAATAAGGTGCTGACAAATCAACACCTAACGTTAATTGATGTTGTGCATAATAGCACAAGGTATATTGGATTGCACAGATTAGTCCGATTGATAAAAACTAATTATTTAAGTTGTGCAAATGCCTGTAATAAATCGGCTTTGATGTCTTCTACATCTTCTAAACCAACAGAAAAACGCAATAATGTGTTTGTAATACCGCGAGCAACACGTTCTGCTTCTGGAATATCCATATGGGTTTGGGTTGCTGGATAGGTAATAAAGCTTTCTGTTCCGCCTAAACTTTCTGCAAAGGTAATCAACTTGATTGATTTTAAGAACGTATTCACCCAATTTTCATCTTTCAAACGGAAAGAAAGCATACCGCCTTTGTTTGGATATAACACACTATCAATTTGTGGCTGTTGACGTAAAAATTCTGCAATCTCCTTCGCATTATCTTGATGGCGTTTCATACGTAATGAAAGGGTTTTCATACCACGCACGGTTAACCAAGAATCGAACGGCGAAAGTACGGCACCTGCACCATTTTGTATATAGGCGATACGATCACAAAGCTCTTGTCCTTTTGCAATAATCAAGCCAACCAAACTATCATTATGACCCGCAATATATTTTGTGCCACTGTGGATTACAATATCTGCGCCTAAATCTAATGGACGAGATAGCACTGGAGTTAAGAAGGTATTATCCACAATCATTAACAAGTTGTGTTTTTTCGCTAATTTCGCAATTTCTGCTACATCACACTCTTCCATTAATGGATTAGATGGCGTTTCAATAAAAATCGCTTTTGTATTTGCTGTAATAGCCGCTTCAATTTCAGCTACAGAAGCGGTATTCACATAAACGGGTTTTACGCTGTTATTATTTTTATAAGCAAAATCCAATAAACGATAAGTCCCACCATATACATCACTTGACAAAATCCATTCATCTGGAGCTTTAAATAAGTTCATCAATACTTGAATTGCTGCCATACCCGAAGCAAAAGCAAAACCACGATCACCATTTTCTAATTTTGCAACGGTATCTTCCAAAACACTACGAGTTGGGTTTTTCGTGCGGGTATAATCAAACCCTGTGCTTTCACCAATCCCATGATGGCCATAAGCCGTTGAAAGATAAATTGGCGTAGAAACCGCACCTGTGCGCTCATCACTGCGATTTCCCGCTTGAGCTAATAATGTATCGATAGAATATTGTTGTGTCATAATTTACCTCTAAAACATGCAAAAATTTGACCGCACTTTTCTTGATTTAATGGCGAACAAAACGCTCCAATTTTGTCATAAAGCCACTCACGATAAAAGTAGAAATTGAAAACTCTGTGAAAATTATATTCTTGAGCCAAATTTTGCTGTAATTTCAACCGAAACGAAGATTTTTTCAACATTTGAATTTTTTTTTAAGATCTTCGATTGACAGAATTTCAAATTCCCGTAAAATGCACCGCACTAACAGCGTATGCGGGAATAGCTCAGTTGGTAGAGCACGACCTTGCCAAGGTCGGGGTCGCGAGTTCGAGCCTCGTTTCCCGCTCCAAACTAACGGCGTGTTAGCAAAGCGGTTATGCACTGGATTGCAAATCCATGTAGCTCGGTTCGACTCCGGGACACGCCTCCATAACCACGCAGTTAGTTAATCACTCAATGCCCGAGTGGTGGAATCGGTAGACACAAGGGATTTAAAATCCCTCGCCTTTCGAGGCGTGCCAGTTCAAGTCTGGCTTCGGGCACCATTATTCATTCCAATCGAATAATCAATATCTCATTCAATAATTAAATATTTTATCCAAACTATTAAATAGAACTTCTATTCTGTTTCAAAAATTTTAGTTATCGTCTACATTTGAAATTATTTATTTCCAGAAAAACAATAATTTTTCTTAATAAAAGTGCGGTAAAAATTCGCACTTTTACTACATAATTCTGCTATTTAAATATTTCTATTTGGTAGCTAACCTGTTTCAATTCACATATTGGTGTTTTATTCGTTTGAAGCATACTTTCCCAATTCTCATGGTCAAAAACCGAGATATCCACTTGTTTATCTGAAAAATGCGTTAATTTTAACTGTGAATAATAATTTACACATTCCCCTAATCTGATGGTTCCTTGGGTTTCTGTTGGTCTGACTTCTCCCACTAATGTGATTATTTTGCCTTGTTGATCGGCTAGTGCTTTCTGCAAATAAAATGGAAATCCGTTGAGAGTTAGCATTGCTTTGTGATAATTATATGGTGTAAAAACCAATAGCGCTGTATCAGAAATATTTTTATGCTGTGATTTATTTAATATATCCACATATTCTACATTTCCCATACCAACTTGAATCGGATCGTTTTCAATCCATAATAGACCATCCATATTTTCACACTCAGCTAATGCAAAATTATGGTAATCAAGCGTGTTATCGACAGGTTCCAAAAGATGAAGAAAACGCGAATTGCTATTTTTACTACAGGAGAAAGTGCCAATTTTTGTACTCTCATCTGCAAATTTAGCCAAAATTGAAGATTCTGTACTTTCAAATGAGATAAGATTTACCTCTCCCCAAGAAAAGGATTTTTGGCTGCTCAATACTTTATCTAAGTATGGATATTCAGGTGCCCAAGTGACTTCCACATTATCATCTAAATGCTTGAAAATATTTAAGATTGGATGTCCTTTCATTTCGCTCACTTTAGTGGTTTGCAACTTCTCAAGAGGATTAGAGGAGTAAGTTAGCGAAGTTTTGAACGTCTCTGGACAAGATTCAGAAAAATGATGACTAAATTGCTTAATAAAATGCAATGTCGCTTGTTCATTTTGGAGATCTGTAAAAATAACATCGAATTTTGGGGAGTTAATCATACATTGCCCGATTTTCATGTGATTTAGCCCCGTCTGATGTCTTGCTGAACCAATAATCATTATCGCCTTACCTTCTTGGTTTAAAACCAACGAGAGATTGTCGATAATCCATTCTTCTCCAATTCTAGCGTATCCTTGAGCTCTCGCCGTCCAATAAGGATTAGGTAAGCTATTTAAGTCCGCAAGTTTGGTGGTTATTTTCTCTTTATAGATTGGAAGCCCAGAATTGTAATAGAGCACAAAATCTTTAAGCTGAATATGATGTTGATTTAGCATTAAGCCGAATTCATCAACCTTACATTCAGAAAACTCAAATTCTTCTGCTGTTAAGCCTTTTTCTGCATCCTCTTGCTTTTTTCTTTTAAAGCCGAGTTGATGTGTACATTTTATGCCATGAGGCAATTCTTTTGGCTGAGTTAGACTTATCACATCAACCTGATCATAGTTTATGGGAGCTTCGAAAGAAGTCAGCTCAAAGTTTCCCCATTTAAAAGTAGGTTGATTACCATGTTCGTCTTTTAAGTTATCGGTTTTGGCATAAAGCGTATAGCCATATTCTCCAATTTCTGCCTTGGAAGGAAGATTTTCTAAGGCTTCGACTAGTTCGTGTTCACGTTGTATCTTTTGTTCTTGCACGCTTTGGGCATCTCGATATTCTGTCCATTTAGTATATCCCCAAGGAATGATTATGGTTGGAATAATTAACAGAAGTTTTATTTTAGTTGTTAATGGCTTATCAGTTATTAATCCTATAACCGCATATAAAGCAAAATAGATGATCAGAAGAACCGCATAAGCTGGTAAAAGCCACCACGCAAAAAAGACAATAATATCCCCTGATATCAACGCTCCAACTAAAAATATAACTAAAACAAGGAATATACCAACAATAACTTTAATCATCACTCTAACCTTCGGAGTATCACATAAAAATATTATATGGAGTGAATTATACCATTAAGGAAAGTACGGTTAAAAAATATTCGAAATGCTAACCGCACTTTTAACATTCAATCTGCCACCCAGATTTTCTCTAATTCCATTTTCTCAGGATGATATTTATACACATTAATTCCGCCACCGGTGGCTTGCCCGGTGACGAGAATATGGGCCTTAGGAGAAGAGGATACACTGAGGTTTCTCTGATAGTAATTTGTTGAGATACTTGGGTCATTGCCAATTTCTACATACCCTTTAATTTGAGGTTCGCCTACACTATAGACAGCAGCGATTTCATCCCCATAACCGTCATAATTACCACTTTGTCTTAGAGCAACGAATTCTGTATCTGTAACAAAAGCATAAGCAATGACACTGATTTTCGTAATTTGTTTTTCTTTCAATTTTTCGGGAATATTATCAAACTTTAATGATAGACGTTGTCTATTCATAATGTTATGAATTTCCCACATATAATTCCTAATATTTTCACCTCCTGTCACAACCCAATCACCATTAGGACTAATTAAACCGGTAGTTTTTCCACAATTTCCATTCAATTTAGCAACTGGCTTTAAAGTATGCCTATTCCATAAAGTAATTTCATCATAACTTCCTTTTTTACTGCTGTTAGGATTAATTGGATTTTCTGTTAGATTAGTTTCCGCAACAGGAGAATTGCCAACTGAACAAGCTGCAGTTGCAGATAAAAAATAATCTTTACTCATTGATAAAGTTAATGGGAAAGGGAAACTTCCATCGGTATAAACTGGTATTAAATCTTTTCCATACCCTTTATAAAGCTGCCCGTTATCTTCCATATTAGAGGAAAGATAAAATTGTCTATCTTCCGACATAATATGAGTCTTAACTTGAAAATGTGGGAAATTTCCTATTTCTTTTCCTTCTACATTTTGAATATGCACAATATTTTTATTATCCTGCCACATAAATTCGTGACTATTAGGAATAAAAAAGGCACTAAACGCGTTGGCATTTCGGGCAAGTATTGTCTTTTCCTTTCTCTCAACATCCCATAACACCAACTGACCAATAGGTTTATGTCGATCGGCATCTTCCGCAGCATGAGCACTAATGACATAACGTCCATCGGTTGAAACACTTAATGAAAGTACTGGTGCAGTGCTGAAATATTTATATATAGCAAATAAAATAACAAATATAACAACAGCTAATACAATAACTCTTAATTTTAGCTTAGTGATCATTTTTTATATCTCCCAAAGTTTGAATTAGCCTTTATCCATCTATCCATAATTTGATTTTTATAGCTTTCTTTGTAGATATCAGGAAAAACCTTTTGGCTATCCAATGCCTTCCACTCCCACTCCCGCATTGCCGAGTGCGAAATAAAATAATTACTCTGATCAAAGAAATTGAATTTTTTGTCTTCTTTATTTTCTTTATCTTCTTCACTACTGGTATTGCCATTAATAAATTGATCAAACCCTTCCTCTTTTTGAAGTTCTGTTAATTTTTTATTTTTATACCCAATACCTTCAACAGACAAACGATTTCCTTGATGCCCCAACGCAGGACGCACCCACATATTTTTTATATAAATCGTCCAATTGTTAAATACCTGGTAAGTCAGCACATCAACAATATGCTTAAAATACTCATCATCAGGACGGAAACGACGATAATGGCTCCAAGGTTTCAAATAGTTTAATGGCTTCTCTAAATCGGAAGATACGTCATTGGCTTCTTCCAACAGTAATTTTTCAATCTTCTGTTTGATTTCCCGTCCTTTCGCTGTGTTTTCTATATTGTTATATTCCGCAATGTCATCCTGGTTTAGGCTTCCCCGATGTATGAGGACGTTCCGTCGGAGTTGTTCTACAGTTTCATAATACTCGCCAATTAAATTTAACTTATAGTAATAATCTTTTAAGGCCCCAGTAGTGTTTGCTAGAGAGGAATATTTCATTGGATAAGCCCCGCCAATTAAACCGGTATATTCCTTATCTCCACCACGACTATCGCCATCTAGAACCCCATCTTCTTGTGAATACAATACGCGGAGATATTTCACTGTTTTATGTGCATAAGGGAATAGCTCCATTGCCACTGGATTTTTCACGCGAGTGTATGTGTCAGTGATTGCATTATCAGCAACAGCGGCTTCCCACATAATCAGATTATCAATTTTCTCATTATAGGCTCCGTCAAAATCACCTAAAATATTCAATGCACTTAATGCAACTCTAGCGCCTAATGAATGAGTAATAATATTAACTTTAATGCCTTCATTAAATAACTCTATCAATACCTTTGCGAGCTCTCGCCCTGCTTCGTTAGCATACATTTCCGCTCTGAAAAACACCATGGAAGGATCAACGCTACCAGACCAAGTAACGCCAATAATTCGGTGATATTTATCCCAATCAGTAAAAGGATCATCATAATTTAATTTACCAGATGCAGCTAAATTCAAATAATATTCAACATGTGGAAACCAACCTAAAGCTTTATGACCATTAACTTTTAAATCTACCTCATCGTAAACGTGCTTAACATAAATATTGTCATCCTCTTTTGCTTGCTCAAGGAGTGTACTTTTCGCCAATTGATCAATCGCCTTATTATCATAATGCAAATAAGGTCGCTGAACCTGATCGGAGGGTGGTAAGTTTGAATATTCTGGAAGCTCACCAAAATCTTCCGATTGTGGAAATTTTCCAATATGTCCAAGTGAAACATTGTAGCCATGAATAAATAAAGTTGCCGTGCCGCCGTCATCTTTAATCTGTTGTATTTGTGCTGCTGATAAACTTGCTTTGCCGTGTTGACGAAAACGCAAATTCAATAAAATAGGTGGTGGAAGATAAATTGCCTTCACTTCTTTTGCATTTACCGAAACAAACACTTTTAGCGGTTTAGCAAGTTGTAATCGTGGATCTTCAGTTTTTTCATCATTTGCTTTGATAAGCACATAGCCATCTGAATCATTAAAAAATGCTTGCTCATCTTTATCAGTAAGTTGTCTACTATCTTCTTTATGGCGGTCGTATTTTAGTGCGGTATCACCAACATTTCTCATGCCTTTCATTAATTGCCAAGAAATTAAACCACACTTTACACCAATATGATGGCTGTCTCCGTTTTCATCAATTTCACCGTAATAAACACCACCATCTTGGTCATAAACCTTTACCATAACACCTTTAGGTAAAGAACGCTCAAGGGTATCTTTATGGTGAATAATAATGTCTGTGCGACAAGCTGCTGTTCCTGTCTCAGTAGATTCTGAGTGATGTTTTTCTTCAAATTGATGATAAAAAGGTTTTTCATTGGTATTAACCATGTAAATTTGCTCCCAATTGATTACGGATAATCTTTTGATTTTCTAAAATACTTATCCGTTGTTTTATAAGATATCGTTTTTTTTGTTCTGCGATATCACTTTGCAAAATTTGATTAATTTTTTTCTCAGGATCTAATATATCAATTACGTTGCCATAGGCTAAACTCAGTAAAGCAAATAATCCAATATCAATAGTTTGATATAAAGCACAAGTTTGACAAAGACGATAGCAATGTTGAACAACTTTTTCAATTGTCGCTCTGTCATAGTGGTCATTTAGCATTGGGGTAGTATCCAGTAATTCAGTAACCAAATTTTTTAGTAATACAGCATTTCTTTCATCAACAATTGTATTTAATTCAAATTTATCAAACTGTTTCTTAGCTGGTGTTATTTTAGCCAAATCTATTGTAGGTATATAATGCACGACATCATTTCCCTTAGGCAAAATAAAGGAATCGATTAAACCTTGCCCCCAAAAAGTTGCTAATTTTTTTGGATAATACATTAAACGGTCAAAATAGTCTTCCAATACTGTCGGGTCATAAAAGCGAAAATAGAGCAAGCGTCCGTCATAGGTCGGCATGTAGATAAATTTTCTGAAATGGTGCAACAGCTCATCAAATGTAGCGGTTGAGCGGAAGAAAAAACCAAATGATTTATTCCACTGTTGAAATCCATCCTCAGACTCTTTTCCTTTCGGGCTTTCACTGCATAACTCTTCCACAAAAGGATGATTTTCTGGTAAATGCAATAAATAAGGCGCTGTCTTTTTTCGTCTTTCCCCCTCCTCTCCCTTAAATAAGCATGCACTTTGAATATCATCCAATTCAAAACGCAGAGGAAACCAAACACTTACCTCTGCGTTGATAATGGCATAACATTGAGAATTACTGTCTTCAGGGCACAGATAAGGCTTAATCGAATCGGGGATTGGTTGAAACAAGAAAGGAGAATGTTCATCTTCTTGTCTTAATGGAAATTCATTTTTGGTTAAGCATGCTGTTTTGCTTTTTTCACTTTCTAGATATTGGTTTGGATTAAAAATGAGAATGGGATGCTGTTCTGATAAATCTTGAGCTAGCGTTTTCAATTGCTCAATTAATGTCTCATCAGCATGACGTTGAAAATACGTATTAAGCGGTAAAGGAAGAAACGTATACTGCAATCGGAGCTGGTTTTGCTGTTGGTACACCGTAATATAATTTTTTGCAATTTCTGCATTAGAAGCATAGATTAAGATAATAATATTTTCTTGTTCATTATTAGAAAGCTGCAGACCATTAACGGCATAAACTAGATTTTCATACTGCATAAATTTCCCCTTTATTTACAAAGAGGTATTATAATAAATTTATTGATAAAAGCTAATCCCTATCAACTTCGATTACATTCTAAATAGAGATATAAGCAATATAAGCCGATAATTGCTCCTATCACTAATACGCATGAAATTTTTAAACACTTTTTCATTATGTCATCCTGTTAGAACAACATGCCCAAATAAAACCGCACTTTAGACATATAAAGTGCGGTCAATATTTTATTATTTTTTACGGATTTCGGTAAATTGGTTTCTAAATCCAGTCCATTATCTACCCGAAGTTCTACTGGATAGATCTAAAAATTCATATCACCATCATTTTACTTGTCACTAAACGCCCCCGGCTAATGCACTTACTGCAAGAGAGCGACCATTCTTTACACCTTGGTGGTAATCATCCAAGGCTTGTAGATATTTTTCTCTTTTCAACCTGAGAGCAAACATATAGAAGTCTAACCTAATCCCTGTTTTGAACTACACATTTCAGTACATGTACATCTTAGTTATCATTTAATAACTTAATAATATTATCATCTTTAAACGAGCAAGCTCTCTTATTGAAATCACATAAAAAAACCGACTCTAGCAAATCATTTCTCTCATTAATAGCTTTGGTTGCACAATCAATAAAATTTACCTTCCCTTCCTGACCATTTTCAAGTTCAGGATAACATTGTTTAAATTTTGATATATTCCATTTTTTTGAGACGAAATTAGATACTTTCTTATCTTTTGATTTTCTTGTTGGATTGATACGTTATAGTTCAAATTTAACTTTTTTTGGGCTAGTATATACCCCTTACTTACACAAGACATTAAATCTTCTTCTTGCGCACTTCCAGACAAACAAGGCTTAGATAATGCATCTGAAACAAGTAGGTCTTCTGGCTCAATAGAAAAAATTAAACGAGAAGAAAAAAGTGACAGAAAAATTACCACTGTATATTTATTATTTTTAAACAAATCGATTCCTTTTTATTTAAACCACATCCAAAACCAATAAACATTAAGCAACTTAGAAAACTCAATATTTTTAGGTTCACTGATAAATAAGTCTATCAATGCGATAAATTTCATCAAATAAAATAACCACATAGGAAAAGTGCGATTTATTTTATATGAAACAAACCGCACTTTAGAAGTTGAAAAACAGGTTTACTATATACTTACAACATTAACCTCTATCTTGTTAAAAACTCACTATTTACACTTAAATAACTAATATTATAAGATCTCATCCATTTGATTATATTACCCTTTCCTGGAAATAATATTTTATACCACTTATTGTTTTTAGAATCCTTTTTAACATCAAGTATCAATACCTTATCCCCCTTAACCAAATACATATCAGTCTTATTATAGTTTTCATTATACAAATAAGATTTTTTATTAACATATCCAAGAGAAAACATTCTATTTCCATTAGCAGAAATATCTGTAGAAATATTTCGTCTAAAACTTACAAGATTATTGATTATAAACTCATCAACTTCTGATGGTCCACTACCCAAATAATAATATTCATACTTATCTAAAAGTAGATTATCATCTATCAATTTATAGGTATATATATTAGAAACTCCATTAAATCCACACTCTATAGATATTTTATCTTTTGATATAGGGACGATACTAAATTCCCCACATTCATTATTATCTTTTATATGTATAGTATTGTAGTAATTACTACCTAATTTTAACTCGCATTGATAGCTCATTGAATCAGATTGACTACAAGAAATTTTAGACTCCATATCATCACTAAATTTTTGCAGCCCATTCATGCTAGATGTAGCTTCAGCATAATAAGATATCAACAAAGTAATAATAAAAATAAATTTAATCATCATAACCTTCAAATTTCTTTTGTAGACTTTTGCCATATTTTGTGTTTTTAATACCAGCAGTAGAGAATTTATACTCTCCTATAGGCTTAGATAAATTCAAATTAGGACATTCTTGTATATTATTATCTATAATAATAAAATTTCTTAAACCTTTATTTATTTTGATACTATATTTAACATTATTTAAGCCACACATGTAAACTTATATATTAATAGAATCAATCATAATTAAAATATGAAATGGACTTGTAAATTACCTTCCTATTATTTATTTTTTCTGTAGCTATCTCTACAACTCTTGAATCCTTATATTTATAACTCCTAAAAATATTATCCCCATTCTCCATGACATAATATTCCTCAGTAACAAAACCTTGTTTATCAAATTTTATAATAATTGATTTAATCACATCATTAACATCAGCAGGAATAAAAAACGCATCTGGAGACATACCTACCTGTAGTGCAAAATTATCAATTATGATATTATTTTCTAATATTGAATAGTTACTATTTTCCATAATTCGATATAAATTAAGGATATAATCAGAAAAAACTGGATCATTACCTAATCTAATTTTATATTTCTTATATAATTCACTAAATGCATATACCTTAGGACAAATCCATCTTGCTCGAATATCAGCCTCTAATTCATCTTGCAATAAAGATAAATTTTGACAATAATTATTTGAATTATTATAAATTAAATCACAATCTCCACTCTTACATTTGAATACATCATGTTTATTTACTCGATATATATATTCAAAACTTTCATCGGAGTTCAACTCCTTCTCAGTTATAACACCTGCAAAAACATTAACAGAAAAGATAGCCATTATTAAAAACATATATTTTCTCATTTTGAACTCCAAAAAATTATACCATTATAGACTGTTGTAGATTTTAATCTCATTTTCTCTTTATTTTTATAATTATCTGAAGGCATTTTCTTTTGAGTCGCCAAGAACTTTCCTTGTCCTAAAAGAGTATTGACCGAATTTTTCCATTTTTCATAATGTATGTTATCCCATCGCATTCATGTGTAACTCAAAACGTACCATAATTCTTTGAATATCAGTACTAAAATATATTGCTTGCTGCCTAATTGAAACATAACAAAGACTAACTACAGACAGCTTGAATTATGATCATTTAATTTTAAAGAATAAAAAATAACCGCGCCTCAAAGTCAGCACGGTTAAATAATTTATTCCTAAGGTTTATCACAGTTCAATTTAGCCACCTTGTCATCAAGATAAAATCGGTAATCCTCTTGCAAAAGACCATCATTATCTTTATGAACAATAACAAATTGTTCTCCATCCTTATACCATATGCTCTTAACCTTTTCTTCTCCTAATACAACCGCATCGCAAGATTTTCCTAAATAAATAACCCTACTTAGAGAATCGATTACAACACCATTTTTATTCGTCTTACTTGAAATAATCTCATGTACTTTAGGAGCATAATAAAAGCCCTCCCCAAAGTCGTCAGACAATTTAGTTTTAATTATATAGCATAATTTACGTAAGGCTGTTTTCTTGTTATCTTCCTTACTAATAAGATCATTTAACCAACTTTTTAAAGCATCATTATAAGTAGAATAATCCTCTACAGGTGTATGAGTCGCATTTTCGTAGGCGTATATCTCTCCCATAGATAATAAAAGCAACGATTTTTTTAATTGCGAATTATCACATACAAGTTCTGATAAAGCTGATTTATTTTTACAATCTGCTATATTATAAATCACATTATAAGGAGAACTTTTATAATAATCATCATTACCATTAGTTAAGTAATTTGATATTAATTTATATTCTTTATCATTAAAACATGACGAATAAGAAATTTTAGAAAAACCAACTAGCAAAGTTAATAAAAATAATTTTTTCATATAAACTCCAAATATTTAACAAATGAAGACAATGTTTGTTCTTTCACTAAATCATATCCCCCAGCTGCCTCGATCATACGTTTTGTTTCTCTCAGAGCCTTCATTGTAACCTCCGCAGAATAATGAGCCTTATTAAGCCCATCATTATCATAAAAACTGATTGTACCGTCTGATATTCTTGCATTTATCTGATTTTTCTTCTTCGCTACAGGCAACCCTTTCGGTGTCGTAGCTGAAGCCCACTCCATAGATACAGCATAATCAAGGCTATCATGATAATGACGATGATTTTAAAAATACGTGCGACCATTAGTCACTCCTGGAAATAGTAAGAAAAAATGGAAAATATCTATTATAAAACACCCTAAAAAACCACCGCACTTTTAAACTATTCAGCTCAAAAGTGCGGTCTATTTTTCGTTATTTTGTCGGTTTCTTCGGCATGCCGTTTTTTTCGTCTAAACCAGTATCACCGTTTAACCCAGCCTGCCATGCCAAACGACGCACCAGGGCTTCATCAGGTTTTGGCGGCGCTTCCCCTTCAAACCAACGTTGAAAAGCAATTTTGCCATCCCATTTCGGTAGTTTTGCTGGAGGCAATGGTACAATATCATCCAAATCAGGAACTTTGGGTTGGAGATAGTCTTTATCAGAAAGATAATCTCCAATAATTCTATAACGTCTAGAGCGTTCGAGATCTTCTGATAAATTTAAAAAATACATTTCACCCTCTTTGAGTTTACTGGAAAAAGCATGAGCTAACCGACGAGCGGAAGAATCGTTACCATTTTTCGTCCCTTGATGAAATACTTCCAATGCTTTTGCGTATTCTCCGTCCATTTTAAAGCCTATACCTAAAGAACTTGACGCTTTACCCAGACCTTGTTCAGAGGCACAAGAGAGTAACTGTTCTATTAATTTTAAACGCATTTGCAACGTTTCTTCATCATTAATATTACCTAGTATATCTGCGACAACATACTGCGCTTCTCGACTGCCTAAATCAGCTGCTCTGCGAAGATAGACATACTTACCATCTTTCTCCGTACGTACACCATAGCCTACATCTAAATAACCATACAAATTATAATACGCAGTGGCAGGCAGTTGTTTTGCCAGTTCTTCATTAAGGTTATTGTACTTCCGTTTGCGGCATATCGGAGCTAATACGCCCGCTTTTTAATAGGTATTGCAAACGGATATTCGCCTTATAGTCGCCATTCATTGCGGCGATACGATAATAACGTGCCAACCCGTTCCATACAGCATCCCCTTTTTTACCCGTCCACATATTGTGCAAGTCGTGATAAAGGGCGTAGTTATATAATTGTTGAGTTTCTTCTGAGAGTGGCGGAAGTTCTTCTTTTTTACACGTAAATTCCAATGCTGCCA
>OGZV01000085.1_pt1 | contig 93193 bp, 71 predicted proteins | sample 1576861 | NCBI WGS metagenome assembly OGZV01 (sample SAMEA3541501, study PRJEB24748) | human gut metagenome | biome: human gut; feature: human-associated habitat; material: faeces | place: China | collected 2012
TACATCGAGCAAGCTCGTGTATTATTGACTTATCTTTTTTTGGCTGAACTGTTACGAACTTTTACAATTTTTTTGAAAATAATATTGTAAATTATTTTAATAAATTGTAAAATAGTGCTATAGCTTTGAAAAATAAAAATACAAAAAAAGGAGAAGCATACTATGATAGCATGGTACAAATTTGATGATGAAAAAAATATTGGAGCAGATAGTTCAGGGAATGGTTTTGATGCCGTTCCTGCCGGGGATAACGCCCCCGTCATAAAGGATGTTGACGGAAGAAAGGCTGTTGTTATCAGCGGTGATGGAAAGGTCGCTAATTCATACATTAAACTTCCTGAAAATATCCTTAAGGGTGTTTCTGATGATGACGGTCTTTGCATTTCTTTCTGGATGAATCTCTCTAAAGGTGAGAATGTGTGGGAGAGACTTTTTGATTTCGGTCATTCTACAATGGGACCTTATTTCTTCCTTACGAGAAATCTTAGGGCAAGCTGTTTTAGTGGGGCAGACCTTTTAGCTGATCCGGGAAAAGGATTTGCAGAGCACACATGGATTCATGTTGCAGTTGTTGTTCACGGCACGAAGAACGGAACACTCAGCAGTGCAGGTCCGCAGGTATATGTTGACGGTGAGCTTATAGCAGACGGTCTTATAAGTCAGACATCAAGCGGAAACTACAGAAGACTCAGAGAGTGGTTTGCAGGCCTTAAGGATGACGGAAAATATGTAAATAACTTTATCGGCCGTTCACAGTTTGATGCAGACCCGGATGCAAATGTGGCACTTTCAGATTTTAGAATTTACGATTCTGCACTTTCAGAGGGTGATATAGTAGATATTGTGTGTGAGAGTATTTCAAAGAAAGATATTCTTGAGATGGTGTGCGAAAAATATCTCACTGCACCTGACAAGATAATAACAGAGGATATAGAACTTCCTACATCTTATATGGGAGGAAAGGTAAATGTTGTATGGAAGTCAGAGGACGAAGCTGTTTTAAGCTCTGATGGAAAAGTCGGGGATTTTGAGAAAGCTAAGTATATGAAACTTAGTGCAACTCTATCTTTTGATGATGAGAAAAAGACTATTGAATATATGGTTACTGTTGTTCCAAAGACGGAAGTTCCATACGAACTCACTATTCATGCCGACCGTGAAAAGGTAAAGATAAGTGATACTCTCTACGGTCTTTTCTATGAGGATATAAACAATGCGGCAGATGGCGGTATCTATGCCGAACTTGTAAATAACCGTTCATTTGAAGCGTTTACATATAATACATATGACCCGTCCTCAGGGGAAAACGCAAAATCGACAGGAAGAAATCACACGCCGCTCGCATTCTGGTTTGGTGACACAGATAAGGTCACACCTAAATGTGAGGGCGGTTTAAATGAGCATCTCGGAATTACAAAACCTGATACAAGTGAGTATTATGTTATTGCAAAGTCAGGTGCGGTGCTCTATAACAGAGGTTTCTGTGACACGACGGCGGCTCTCTCAATGTATCTTAAAAAAGATGAGAAATATGATTTTTCTATATGGGCTAAGAGTACAGACAATGTGGCAAAGATAAAGATAGCTCTTGTCGATGAGGATGATGTTTTGGTAAGTGACGAGAAAGAACTTGCTGGAATTTCAGACACATGGAAGAAATTTGGTGAGGATGAAAAGATTGTCCTTACTGCAAAAAAGACAGGATATGCACAGTTAAGACTTGCGTTTGAGGGCGAGATTTCAATAGATATGGTTTCTCTTATGCCTGAAAATGTATGGGGAGCAGGTGAGGAGAGCACAAGTGCTACAGCTCATGCAAACTATATTGGCAACAAGAATTATCGTTTAAGGAGAGATCTTGTTGAAGCCATGCGTGACCTTCATCCGAAATTCTTAAGATTTCCGGGTGGATGTATTTCAGAGGGTTCATTTATCTGGGAAAATGTATATGACTGGAAAGATTCGGTCGATGATATTGAATACAGAAAAGAAAACTTTAATGTGTGGGGATATATGATGACAATGGGACTCGGTTATATGGAATATTTCCAGCTTGCCGAGGACTTAGGTGCATCACCGCTTCCTGTCATGGCTTGCGGAGTGCTTTGTCAGGCTCGTTCTGATTATGCAAATCCGGCAGGTGGAAGCCTTCAGGAGAAATATATTAAAAACTTTACAGACCTTATCGACTTTGCGATAAGTACCGACTGTGAAAATAATGAGTGGGCTGCTTTGAGAAAGAAGATGGGACACGAAAAGCCGTTTGATATGCACCTTTTAGGTGTTGGAAATGAAAACTGGGGCGAAGAATTTTTCGCAAGTTTTGAAGAATTTAAACACGCTATTGACGAGCATATGGAAAAGAATTATCCGGGTTATGACCTCACTATCATTTCAACGGTAGGTGCACAGGCAGATGATGATGCCTATAAGTTTGGATGGAGATATTTGAGCGGTAATCTTAAGGATAAGGGAGCTGTCATTGCATTTACTGACGGAAACGAGAGTTTTGATAAGGAAGTCGAGTGGTATAAATACCAGAAACATTATATGGAGACGGTAGCTGACGAGCATTATTACCGTTCAAATGCGTATTTATATGAAAATGCAGACAGATATGATTATTATTACAGGGCATACAATACAGACGGAACAATAGATGACAGTAATTCATCAAAAGTATTTGTCGGTGAGTATGCATCATCGGATAAAAATACACTCGCCGGAGCAGTTGCAGAGGCAGCGGTCATGACAGGTTTTGAAAATAACTCAGATGTAGTAAGACTTGCGGCAACAGCACCACTGTTTAATAAGGTGCTCTCTGACGGAGCATACCGCTGGACACCTGATGCTATCTGGTTTGACAATGATTCGGTATGGTACACACCAAACTATTATGTTCAGCAGATGTTTGCAAAGTATATAGGTGACCGTGCCGTTGACACATCATTTAAGATGTATGACAAAGACGAGAAGAAGCAGCTTATACCGCATGGCGGAGTGTCAGTTTCGGTAACTGAAGCTGATGTGCTTTTACAGAAAATTGAGATAACCTCAAATGCAGACGGAAGTGTATTGTTCAGCCAGGATTTTGCAAATGAACTTAATGAGAAAATTTCACTGATACCGGGTTCGGAGAATTATGAAAAACAGGCAGATGGAATTTTGTTTAAGGCAACTGACAAAGCAGCAAACGGAATTTATATATATGATGATAGTTGGACAGATTATAAGATAAATGTAACTGCAAAGAGAATATCAGGAAACGGCGGATTGTTTGTGGGAGCAGGTCTTACGGATATATCAGAGAAGAATAAAAATGTCGTTGAGTATGCTGTTTCAATGCACGGTTATCTCACCGGTGTAAGAGTCTTTAAGGACGGAAGTGAGGGCTACCGAATGGGCGACTACTCATCAAGTGAGCTTGCAGGAAATTTGAGAGAGTGCAATTTTGAACCGCTTCAGGACGGAAAACAGTATGTATTTACTGTTAATTACGGATGCGGAGATGCGAAGGAACTTAAGATGTATTATACAGATGAGGCAGGAAATAAGAGCATAGTCCTTGACTATAAATTAAATGCATATAACAGAGTTGTATTTAATTCCGTAACAAGAGATGAAAAGAACATCTATGCAAAACTTGTAAATAAAGATAATGTTGCAAAGAAAGTATCAGTAAAACTTGATGCTTACAAAAAAGTTGCGAGTGCCGAAGTTGTAATGCTTACGGCGGATAAGGAGCTTGCCGGTGTTGCAAATGTTAATACTAAAGAAAAAGAATATGTCGTTCCGGTAAAATATCAGACAGCCGTAAATAATCAGACAGCAGAGATATTACTCCCTGCAAATTCAGTAGCGGTAGTAGTATTCTAAAAATATTTACCATAGTCATAAAAGTTTATTTACAAGCCTGATAGTCAGTATCAGGCTTGTAAGTGAATAACACCCTTTTTCATTATTGAGTGAACAGCGAAAATATCACATCTTGCAATAACGTGTTGTTTCGTGTAAAATGTGTAATTGAGAAAATAAGTTGCAGCTAATTTATAAGTCTGACATTTAGCACTATAAGATAATAATATTATAAGCAGGCAGCAGTACGGATTGTAAATATCCGCCTGACTGTCAGACGGTGTGATAATATGCGGATTTAGCGGTGACGGAACTGAAAGGCGGGTTAAATTAGAATGTTTAAGATTAATGACAATTATTTAAAATTACCTGGTAGTTATCTTTTTTCTACCATTGGAAAGAAAGTAGCAGCATATACGGCAGCAAATCCTGATAAAGAAGTTATCAAACTCGGTATCGGAGATGTTACATTACCACTTGCACCTGCTGTTATAAAGAGACTTCACAGTGCGGTTGACGAGATGGCAGTAAAAGAGACATTTAAGGGATATGCTCCTGACCTCGGATATGAATTTCTTCGTACAACTATCGTAGAGAACGATTACAAGGCAAGAGGATGCGATATTGCGGCAGATGAGATTTTTGTAAGTGACGGTGCAAAGAGTGATTCAGGAAATATCGGAGACATATTCGCAGTTGACAACAAGATTGCCGTATGCGACCCTGTTTATCCTGTATATGTAGATACAAACGCCATGGCAGGCCGTACAGGTGTATATAACCCTGAAACAGAAAAGTGGTCAGATGTTATCTATATGCCATGCACAAAAGAAAACAACTTTGTTCCTGAACTTCCTAAGGAAGAGCCTGACATTATTTATCTCTGCTTCCCTAACAATCCTACAGGAACAACTATTACAAAAGACCAGTTACAGGTATGGGTTGACTATGCCTTAAAGATAGGTGCGGTTATCATCTATGATGCTGCTTACGAAGCATATATTTCTACTGAAAATGTACCTCATTCAATCTATGAGTGTGAGGGTGCAAAAGGATGTGCCATCGAACTTAGAAGCTTTTCAAAAAATGCAGGATTTACAGGTACAAGACTTGGATTTACAGTAATCCCTAAAGAACTTAAATGCGGTGATGTAATGCTTCACAGTCTTTGGGCACGCCGTCACGGAACTAAGTTTAACGGTGCTCCTTATATTATTCAGGCAGCCGGTGCAGCAGTTTACACTGATGAGGGAAAGAAAGAGACTAAAGAGCAGATAGCATATTATATGAACAATGCCAAGATAATAAGAGACGGTCTTACAGGTGCAGGCTATGAAGTTTACGGTGGTGTTGATGCTCCATATATATGGCTTAAGACACCTGACAAGATGACTTCATGGGAGTTCTTTGATTATCTCCTTGAAAATCTTAACATTGTCGGAACACCTGGTTCAGGATTTGGACCAAGTGGTGAGGGCTACTTTAGACTGACAGCGTTCGGAAGTCTTGAGAATACAAAGAAAGCAATGGAGCGTATCAAAGCAGGTAAAGCGTGATGACAAGCGGCAGGGTGTTGTTACTTACAGGCTTGCCGAATTTATAGTAAATGTGATGCATATTTATGCTGCATTTAAAGTCATGAATTTAAAAGTGAGGAATTATATTGAAAAAGTGTATAGTTAGAGCGATGGGTATCGTACTTACCGCCGGACTTGTCATAACTTCGGTGGCAGTACAAAAAAATGTGGTATCGGCAGATGCAGTTACGGGAACTTCAAAATATATTGCATTTGGAGCAGACCTTAATGCAAAAGAAAAGGCGGCGGTACTCGACGGATTTGGCATTACCGAAAGTGATCTGTCAGATTATAAGACGATAGAGATTACAAATAAAGATGAGCATGATTATCTCGGTGATTATATGTCGGACTCCGTTATTGGGACAAGAGCATTGTCATCTGTTATGGTAGTGAAAGCAGATGAAAACAGTGGTGTAAATGTTTCGACAAAGCATATTACCTACTGCACATCTGGTATGTATTGTAATGCACTTGTAACGGCAGGTCTTTCAGATGCAAAGGTGACTGTTGTCGGACCATTTGATATATCAGGTACATCTGCACTTGTTGGTGCGATGAAAGCCTATTCTGTTATGACGGGTGAAGAAATATCCGAAAAGACGATGGATACTGCGACAGATGAGCTTGTAACAACTGCGGAAGTTGCCAAAAATGTTGGTGATAAGCAGAAAGTCACGGAGCTTGTGGCAGCAGCAAAGAAAGCAGTGTTTGAGGATCAGCTTTCATCTGAGACGGATATAAGGGATGCTATTGAACAGGCTGCCAATGAACTTAGTATCGATCTTTCGGATGATGATGTTGAAAAGCTGACAAACATGATGATGAAAGTGTCTAAAGAGGATATAGATCCTGACACGATCGCAAAGCAGGCATCTGATATATATAACAAATTAAAAGAAAAAGGTATTGACCTTGCAAATGTAGATACAAAGGGACTCAGTGAGAAAATAGGCGATTTCTTTGGCAATATATTTACGGCGATAGCAAACTTTTTCTCAGGTTTGTTCGGATAAAATAAATTAAAAATCTGAGACTCACCCAAATGAGTGAGTCTCTTATGTTTAAAATAACTCTTTAAATGTAAAAGTTTTTGTCTGTTGTCTGCAAACCGGATGCGGACGACAGTTATTTTGGCTAATATGAAGTGAGGTTGAATATGGCAAATATTATTTCTGATGAAACAATAGATTATGTTGGAATTCTCGCAAAGCTTGAACTTAGTGATGAAGAAAAAGAAAAAGCTAAAAAAGACATGGAAGAAATGCTCGATTATATAGACAAGTTAAATGAGCTTGATACATCGGATGTTGAACCAATGTCTCATGTATTCCCCGTAAACAATGTGTTCAGGGAAGATGTGGTTACAAACGGTGATGGCACGAAGCAGACGCTTGCAAATGCACCTGAACAAAAGGATGACAGTTTTGTTGTGCCAAAAACCATTGTAGGATAGAGAATGGAGGAAAGTTATGTCTTTGATGAATCTTACAGCTGTTGAGCTGGGAAAAAAGATTAAAAATAAAGAAGTTACGGTAGTGGAAGCTACAAAGGCTGCTCTTGATGCCATTGATGCAAAAGAAGACAAAGTAAACAGCTTTGTGACTGTTGACAGGGAGGGTGCATTAAAAAGAGCAGAGGAAGTTCAGAAACTTATAGACGATGGAAAACTTGACGGACCGCTTGCGGGTGTTCCGGTTGCGATAAAAGATAATATGTGCACAGAGGGACTTCTTACTACATGCAGTTCTAAAATTCTTGGAAATTTTGTCCCTACATTTACATCTGAGGCAGTATTAAATCTTGAAAAAGCAGGAGCTGTCATTCTTGGCAAGACAAATATGGATGAGTTTGCCATGGGAAGTACAACAGAGACTTCCGCATACGGCGAAACTAAAAATCCGTGGAATTTAGAGCATGTTCCGGGTGGTTCTTCAGGCGGTTCATGTGCGGCAGTTGCGGCAGAAGAGTGTTTTTATGCACTCGGTTCTGACACCGGCGGATCTATAAGACAGCCAAGTTCATTCTGTGGTGTTACGGGCATAAAGCCGACTTACGGAACGGTATCGCGTTACGGACTTATCGCTTACGGTTCATCGCTTGACCAGATAGGACCTGTTGCAAAAGATGTCACTGATTGTGCTACTATTCTTGAGATAATAGCTTCACATGATGAAAAGGATTCAACTTCCGTTAAGAGAGATGACCTTGATTTCACATCTGCACTTGTGGATGATGTAAAAGGCATGAAGATAGGTATTCCTAAAGATTATCTCGGTGAGGGACTTGACAGCGAAGTAAAAGATGCAATCCTAAACGCTGCAAAGGTTCTTGAAGAAAAAGGTGCGATAGTTGAGGAGTTTGATTTAAGCCTCGTTGAGTATGCTATCCCTGCATATTATGTTATCGCCTGTGCTGAGGCAAGTTCAAATCTTGCGAGATTTGACGGTGTGAAATACGGATACCGCACAGAAGAGTACGACGGACTTCACAATATGTATAAAAAGTCCCGCTCAGAGGGCTTTGGAGCAGAAGTAAAGAGAAGAATAATGCTCGGTTCTTTCGTTTTGAGTTCAGGATATTATGATGCGTATTATCTTAAGGCACTCAGGACAAAGGCTCTCATAAAGAAAGCATTTGATGAAGCATTTGCAAAATACGATGTTATTTTAGGACCGGCTGCACCTACAACAGCACCAAAGCTTGGTGAAAGTTTAAGTGATCCTCTTAAGATGTATCTTGGAGATATATACACTATTTCGGTAAATCTTGCCGGACTTCCGGGTATAACTGTTCCATGCGGAACGGATTCAAAAGGTCTGCCGATAGGTTTACAGCTTATTGGTGACTGCTTTAAGGAAAAAAACATTATACGTGCAGCATACAGTTTTGAGCAGACAAGAGATTTTAAACACAGTCCGCTTGCAGAATAATGGAAAAGAGGTAAAGTATGAAACAGTATGAAACAGTCATCGGATTGGAAGTACATGTAGAGCTTGCCACAAAGACAAAGATTTTTTGCGGATGTTCTACAGAGTTTGGCGGCAAGCCAAATTCACATACCTGTCCAGTATGTACGGGTATGCCGGGGTCACTTCCTGTACTTAATAAAAAGGTTGTTGAATATGCCGCAGCAGTAGGTATTGCCACAAACTGTACTATTACACAAAATTGTAAATTTGACAGAAAGAATTATTTTTATCCTGATAACCCACAGAATTATCAGATTTCACAGTTGTACCAGCCAATCTGCCGCAACGGACATATTGATATAGAGACAGAGAGCGGTGTCAAAAAGAGCATCGGAATACATGAGATACACATGGAAGAAGATGCCGGAAAGCTCGTGCATGATGAGTGGGGTGAAAGTTCACTTGTAGATTTCAACCGTTCAGGTGTACCGCTTATCGAGATAGTATCTGAGCCGGATATGAGGTCTGCTGAGGAAGTTATCGCATATCTTGAAAAGTTAAGACTTATTGTTCAGTACCTCGGTGCTTCTGATTGTAAATTACAGGAGGGTTCAATGCGTGCTGATGTAAACCTTTCGGTAAGGGAAGTCGGAGCGGCAGAGTTTGGCACGAGAACGGAGATGAAGAACCTTAATTCTTTCAAAGCTATCGCAAGAGCGATAGAAGGAGAGAGAGAGCGTCAGATAGACCTTATCGAAGCAGGAGAAAAGGTTGTTCAGGAGACAAGAAGATGGGATGATACAAAAGAGTATTCTTATGCTATGCGTTCAAAAGAGGATGCACAGGATTACAGATACTTCCCTGAGCCTGACCTTGTACCTATTATCATAAGTGATGAATGGCTTGACGAGATAAAGGAAAACCAGCCTGAGTTTAGGGATGAGAAATTCAAGAGATATATTGAAGAATACAAACTTCCTGAATATGATGCGGACATTCTTACGGGGAATAAGCATCTTGCTGATCTTTTTGAAGCTACAACGGCAATATGCAACAATCCTAAAAAGGTTTCTAACTGGCTTATGGTCGAGACAATGCGTCTTATGAAAGAAAATGAGATGGAGCCTGAACAGCTTAAGTTCTCGCCTGAAAATCTTGCGAAACTTATAAACCTTGCAGAAAGCAGGGTTATAAACAGCTCAGTTGCAAAAGAAGTCTTTGAAAAGATATTTAACGAGGATATTGATCCTGAGAAATATGTCGAGGAAAATGGTCTTAAAAATGATACTGATGATGGAGCTTTAAAAGAGACTATCGAAAAGATAGTTGCCGACAATCCACAGTCAGTAGAGGATTATCACAGTGGAAAGAAAAAGGCTATCGGTTTCCTTGTGGGTCAGACGATGAAAGCAACACAGGGAAAGGCTGATCCGGGAATGATAAACCAGATATTAAAAGAGATACTTGACAAATAAAGAATATGATGTAAGTGTCAAAAGTATAAAATTCGATTTTGTCTGCACAAATGAGCATTATAGACTTATTGACACTCATATCATAATATAAAAACTGCCTGATGCATCAGGGTGTGAACGGCAGTGTTAAAATGGAGGTAAGGGTATGGGTGCTGAAAAAAGAAGAAGTAAGAGAATACCGATAACAATGCATCTTGATGTATCATCATTGTTTAAACAGGATAATGTTCATGTAAAGAACATAAATGCACCTATTGAGATAACGGATATTTCAAGAAATGGTATCGGATTTGTCACAAAAAGTGTTTTGCCTATTGGATTTTATTTTAATTCAAGACTTGAATTTGAAAAGAAGAATGACAGTTTAAACTGCGTGGTTCAGATAGTCAGAAGAAAACAAAAAGATGATGGTACAACGCTTTACGGTTGTGAATTTGTAGGTATGCCGTCGATATTTGACTATATATTTGACGATATAGAAAATGAGTATTTGAAAAATCATTCTGACGATGAAAAAATGAATAATTGATTATTGTAAAGCCCCCGGTCTGTCTATAGATGTACCGGGGGCTTATTTAATGTATAGGAAAATGCTCATAAAGTAATGTGAAGCCAACGAGAATTGCGAAGCAATTCTTGGGGGCAAAACGCAGGTTTTGCCCTTGTTTAAGCCCTTATATCAAACGAGAACCGTTTCATATCGGTTGTCTGCTGTGTGTTTATCTTTGCATTGATAAATTCATCTACAGTGCTGGTGCTTGCATCAGCTTTTTCTATTTTTACATGACAAGCATAACCCTGTGAGTTTAATGCATCTTTTAAAAGACCGGCATTTGTCGAGAGAAGATCTATCGACCTGTCATTGTCGGATATGAACTTAGTGTTTATCTCATTGTGGTTTTTATCGAGATATACATCAAGTGCACCGAGATTTTCCATATCAAGATGCAGTAATACATGTATGTTGTTTGGGTCTTTCCTCAGCTTTTCCTTTTTGGTGTAGACATAAAGGTCGCTGTGTGTATTCTGGTTTCTTAATTTTAAAGGCATCTGAAAATACGAAAATGCTTCGCTTAATGTTTTCATGAAATCAATGTTGCTCTGTGCATCTCTTGCCTGACTGCCGAGACTGTCGGAATCGTCACCTGAGAGATTGGTACTTATAAGTGAATCAAAATCTTTTAACTGTTTCTGCATCTTGTTATAGAAATTATTTATGTTTTCACCGTCTTTTAATTTCTGTGGTGAGAGCAGCCAGTTACTTTCAAGTACCTTTGAAAATATGGATTCAAAGGACTGTGACCTGAAAAGTTCATTTATTGTTTCGGGGTCAGAGAGTGGTATAAGATTTTTGATTACGGTAAGCACTTCTTTTGCGGTGGCATCACCTGATGTAATCTTCATGATAAGGGCTTTGCTGACCGGAAGTTTTGATAATGTACTTAACAGTTCATTTCTTGCGTCTTTGTCAAGGAATGTGCTTAGATAATCGTTTTCAATGCCAAGTGAGTTAAACTTTTCGCACAGTGTGTCAATGACCGTTCCGGAGGTTGAAATTTCCCTTTTGTCAGTATTTTGTGATGACTGCTGAAGCATGTTGTTGATGGAATTTTTTGCCGTCTCGGTAATATTGTGAAGAAACTTTGCGGCAAATCCTATCCTGTTCTCGGATGTATTCCCCTTTGGAAGTTCCTCAATTACATTTTTTGCATTTTCAGTATCGGCAGTATTTTTTTGTTCTTCCAAAGCTTCTGTATCAGCCGATTCGGTATTTTCAATGTTTTCATTTATCGTAGGGATGTTCTTAAATAAGTCAGAGTTTTTAAGCACTGAAATATCGGTTGCAGATTCGAGAGTACTGTCTATATTTAAAAGTGTCTGCTGAAACAGTTCATTTGTGGCATCCATACCGCCGGGAAAGACAAGTGACTTGCTGCCTGCGGAGTCCCTAAGCATTGTAAGTGCATCTCTTAGAGAGAGAGTACCATTTTCAAGCTGTTCTAAAGTGTCCTCGGTCATTGCCGTGCCCGATAAAAGATTTAAAAGTTCATTTCTCTGTTCGCTGCTGAGAAATGAGATTGTCTGTGGCTGTGAGGTATTATTTGCCTTGTCAAAGGACTGAAACAATATATCTATAAGTTTTTCACCAAATGCGGCAACAGATGAGGAGGCTGCATTCTCAGAGAGAGAACTGAGGAGCTCCGGTATCTGTTCTGAAAGTGATGAAAGCTTGTCTATAAGGTGGTAAGTTCCATGTCTGTAGCTTGAAAACTGGGTCACGGTGTCTTCATTTATATCCATCATAAGACGGTTCATTATCGCTAATGTTGAAAAGTCCTCTGTCTTGCAATCGTATGCCTGCTGCATAAGTGACTGGATAGAGTTCTTGTTTATAGGGAGGAGATTGTCCATAAGAGCCTTTACCGTTGCCTGGTTGTGCTCAGTGTTTGGAAGTCCCGCTTCTTCAAGTGCTTTATTGATAAGGTTAAGTTCAGTATCAGAGTAGCTGTTTGATACTGGTGAAAGAAGTATTTGACCGGGATTTGGGCTGCTGAGCGAAAAAGCGGCGGTCTGTCCGATGGAAAGTTTTGAACTGTCAGCTATATATCCTTTTAAAATGGTATTGTTGTCGAGAGTGACAGTTATCTGGTTTCCTCTGAGGTCGGAAATCTCACCTTTGACGATGTCACCTGCTTTTAGCTGTGTGGCACTTCTTGCAACACCGTAATCACTGTTGCCGCCCGGAGTCCTTGAAATATTTCCGGGATTTTGAGCACCTGCACTATTGGTTCCCGATGCAGCGGTTCTTGCCCGGGTCTGTCCGCCAGCCGTCTGGCTATTCATTCTGTTTGTGTTTAATGAATTTATTCTGCTTGCATTATTATCCATAATACTCCTCATTTCAATGTGTTAGTTTCTACTATTATAATGATGTCCGGGGCAAAAGCTGTTTTGACCCTTGCTAATGCCACGGATTGCTTCATTGCGGTGCAATTTTCGCAATCCTGCAGACACCTCCAATATTATTGTCGGTGTTTGGCGGGTCAAGCCACCAGATAGCAATTTGTATGTAAACATACATTGCTATCTGCTTTTGACCCTTGCATCATAATAATACTTATAAAGAGATTTGCAAAGTCATTTAAGTATTATATTTATTATATCGACTTTAAAGGTGAAAAAATATAATGGTTCATTTTCTTGTTTTTTGACTGAACTGTAATAAAAAATAAAAAAAGTTTCAAAATACTCTTGACAAGATTTTGTATGCGTGCTATCTTACTTTATAGATGTTAGCACTCCACTACAAAGAGTGCTAACAGAGAAGCAGAAGGGAGTGGTTAAGTGGAGTTAGATGATAGGAAGTTAAAGATACTTCAAACGATTATCAGGACTTATCTTGAAACCGGAGAGCCGGTAGGTTCAAGAACGATTTCAAAAGATACTGACCTCAATCTAAGTTCAGCGACTATTCGTAATGAAATGTCTGATCTTGAGGAGATGGGATATATCATCCAGCCTCATACATCGGCAGGCAGGGTTCCTTCTGATAAAGGTTATCGTCTTTATGTAGATACGATGCTCGATGACAAGACGAGTGAGGTTATGAACCTTAAGGATGAGCTGGAACAGAAAGCAGGAAAGATAGATGTATTGCTTAAGCAGGTTGCAAAGCTGCTCGCAAACAATACAAATTATGCGACACTTGTTTCAGGGCCGAGATATGAGTCAAAGAAAGTTAAGTTTATACAGCTCACACAGGTTGATGCCGACAGCATACTTGCTGTTATAGTTCTTGACAACAATGTAGTTAAAAATGAGATGGTGCGAGTTGAGGGTGATATAGACCAGGAAATGATGGTAAAGTTAAATTTTATATTAAATACCACATTGAACGGACTTGATGTTACCGAGATGAACCTGGCCATCATCAGAAAGATAAAAGAACAGGTCGGCAGTCACACGGAGGTCATTGATTCAGTCTTGGAGGTTATCGGAAAGGCACTTACGGAAGATGATGATCTGGAGATATATACAAGTGGAGCAACAAATATTTTGAAATATCCTGAGCTCTCGGATAAGGCGAGTGCAACGGAGTTACTCAATGCGTTTGAGGAAAAAAATATTATAGGTGATTGGCTTGATACGGCAGAGTCGGAATCAGGAGAAAACGGTCAGGGCAAGAGTAAGCCGGGCGACACTCATGATATTCAGGTTTACATTGGAAATGAGACAAAAGTAGATACCATGAAAGATTGTTCGGTTGTAACGGCAACATACAAGATTCACGAAGGTGTATATGGAAAGATTGGTATCGTCGGACCAAAGCGAATGGATTATGATAAGGTTGTAAGTACATTACAGTCGCTTATGTCTGAGCTTGATGATATATTCAAAAAAAAGCAAAAATAGAGAGGTGGCAGGGAATTGGCAGCAGAGAATAAAGATATAGAAAAAGATATTGATATTGAAGAAGTAAAAGAAGATAATACCGCAGATGAAGCTGTTGAGGAAGAAAAAGCAGCGGAGGATGCAAAAGATAAAAAAGATGAGGCTTCAAAGGAAGCAGCTCCAAAGAAAGAAAAGAAATTCGGCAAGAAAAAGGATAAAGCGGTTGAAAAGCTTGAGGAGAAAGTTAAAGAGCTTGAAGACATGAGGGTGAGACAGCTTGCTGAGTTTGAAAACTTCCGCAAACGTTCTGAAAAAGAAAAGAGTCAGATGTTTGAAGTCGGAGCAAAGAGCGTTATCGAAAAGATTCTTCCGGTTATTGACAATTTTGAGAGAGGATTACAGGGAGTACCTGAGGAAGAAAAAGACGCACCGTTTGTCAAAGGTGTTGAGATGGTTTATAAACAGATGCTCACAGCTTTCGATGAGGTGGGAGTTAAACCTATAGATGCAGTTGGAAAAGAATTTGATCCAAATCTTCACAATGCTGTTATGGCTGTCGATGATGATTCATTGGAGAGCGGAACAGTTGCAGAGGAAATGCAGAAAGGCTATATGTATAAAGAAAGTGTCGTAAGACACAGTATGGTAAAAGTAGTTAATTAGTTTTATCAGTTATTTTTCTAATAAATAATATATGAAATAAAGAGATTATGATATAGGAGGCAATCATTATGAGTAAGATTATTGGTATTGACTTAGGAACAACAAACTCTTGTGTAGCAGTTATGGAAGGTGGAAAACCTGTAGTAGTTGCAAATACAGAGGGAGCAAGAACAACACCTTCTGTTGTAGCATTCACAAAGACAGGAGAAAGACTTGTAGGTGAGCCTGCAAAGCGTCAGGCAGTTACAAATGCTGACAAGACTATATCTTCTATCAAGAGACATATGGGTTCAGATTATAAAGTAACTATAGATGATAAGAAATATTCTCCACAGGAGATTTCAGCAATGGTTCTCCAGAAATTAAAAGGAGATGCTGAGAGTTATCTCGGTGAGAAAGTAACAGAAGCAGTTATCACTGTTCCGGCATATTTCAACGATGCACAGCGTCAGGCAACAAAGGATGCTGGTAAGATTGCAGGTCTTGATGTAAAGCGTATCATCAACGAGCCTACAGCAGCAGCACTTGCTTATGGTCTTGACAATGAGAAAGAGCAGAAGATTATGGTTTATGACCTTGGTGGTGGTACATTTGATGTATCTATCATCGAGATTGGTGACGGAGTCATCGAAGTATTATCTACAAACGGTGATACACACCTTGGTGGTGATGATTTCGATAACAAGGTAACACAGTGGATGATTGACGAGTTCAAGAAGGCAGAGGGTGTTGATCTTTCTACAGACAAGATGGCACTCCAGAGATTAAAGGAAGCTGCTGAGAAGGCAAAGAAGGAGCTGTCTTCAGCTACTACTACAAACATCAACCTTCCATTCATCACAGCTACAGCAGAGGGACCAAAGCATTTCGACATGACTCTTACAAGAGCAAAATTCGATGAGCTGACACATGACCTCGTAGAGAGAACAGCAATTCCAGTACAGAACGCTATGAAGGATGCAGGCGTTACAAATGCAGACCTTGGACAGGTATTACTTGTAGGTGGTTCTACACGTATTCCGGCCGTACAGGACAAGGTAAAGCAGATGACAGGAAAAGAGCCAAGCAAGTCTCTTAACCCTGATGAGTGCGTAGCAATCGGTGCTTCTATCCAGGGTGGTAAGCTTGCAGGAGATGCTGGTGCCGGCGAAGTACTTCTCCTTGATGTTACTCCACTTTCTCTTTCAATCGAGACAATGGGTGGTGTTGCTACAAGACTTATCGAGAGAAATACAACTATTCCTACAAGAAAGAGCCAGATATTCTCTACAGCTGCTGATAACCAGACAGCCGTTGATATCAACGTAGTACAGGGTGAGAGACAGTTCGCCCGCGATAATAAATCACTCGGACAGTTCAGACTTGATGGTATCCCACCAGCACGTCGTGGAGTTCCACAGATTGAGGTTACATTCGATATCGATGCAAATGGTATCGTAAATGTGTCTGCAAAGGATCTTGGAACAGGAAAAGAGCAGCACATCACAATCACAGCAGGATCTAATATGTCTGATGATGAGATTGATAAGGCTGTTAAAGAGGCTGCTGAGTTTGAGGCGCAGGATAAGAAGAGAAAAGAAGCAATCGATGCAAGAAATGATGCTGAGAGCTTTGTATTCCAGACAGAGGATGCATTAAAGCAGGTTGGAGATTCTGTTGATGCCGCTGATAAGTCAGCAGTTGAGGCTGATATCGCAGCAGTTAAGTCATTCCTTGATGCACATAAAGAGGCAGAGGCTATGACAGAGGCTGATGTTGCAGAGCTCAAGGCAGCACAGGAGAAGCTCACACAGAGTGCGCAGAAGGTATTTGCAAAGATGTATGAGCAGGCTCAGGCAGCACAGGGTGCAGCAGGAGCAGGTCCTGATATGAACGCCGGAGCAGGTCAGGCAGGTCCTGATATGAATGCAGGTGCTTCAAACGGTGCAGATGATGATGTCATCGACGCAGATTTCAAGGAAGTATAATTAAACAGATGCTGCCATAATGATATGAGGATTAATGACCTGTAATTTGGGTTATCAATCAAAGCATCATAATGGCTGCGTAAGTAAAATTACTCGCAAGGTTGGCCGCTTGGCCGGCCTTGCGAATTAGTTGTATAATAAAAGGAATTTTCAATTATGGCAGAAAAAAGAGATTATTATGAGGTATTAGGAGTATCTAAGACCGCTACAGATGCAGAGATTAAAAAAGCCTTCAGACAGCAGGCAAAGAAATATCATCCTGACATTCATCCGGGTGATAAAGAGTGTGAGGAGAAGTTTAAGGAGGCTCAGGAGGCCTATGCCGTATTGTCTGATCCGGATAAGAGACGCCAGTATGATCAGTTCGGTCATGCAGCATTTGATGGCACAGGCGGTGGAGCCGGTGGCTTTGATTTCTCAGGCATGGATATGGGGGATATTTTTGGTGACATTTTCGGAGATTTCTTCGGAGGTGGAAGAAGCAGTGGCAGAAGAAATGGTCCTGCACAGGGTGCAAATGTCCGTCTCAGTGTAAGAATTTCTTTTGAGGAAGCTATATTTGGCTGCACAAAGGAGCTTGAATTCAACTATAAGGAGACATGCTCTACCTGTGGCGGCAACGGAGCTAAGCCGGGCACATCTCCTGAGACATGTACCCAGTGTAATGGTACAGGTAAGGTTGTCAGACAGAGTCAGTCTCTGTTTGGTGTAGTGCAGAATGTCACAACATGTCCATCCTGCGGTGGTTCGGGCAAGGTAGTAAAGGATAAGTGTCCTACATGTCACGGTACAGGCTACAATACCAAGAAGGTCAGAAAGACTGTTGAGATTCCAGCCGGTATAGATAATGGACAGTGTGTCAGAATACGTGAATACGGCGAGCCGGGCATAAATGGCGGACCGCGTGGAGATCTTCTTGTTGAAGTTATTGTTTCAGGCAGCAGGGATTTTGAGCGTCAGGATGTTAATATCTTTTCAAAGGCATCCATCTCGTATGCTATTGCAGCCTTAGGCGGAGATATAAGAATCAAGACTGTTGATGGAGATATTATATACACAGTTGCACCGGGTACACAGACAGGTACACGTATCCGCTTAAAGGGCAAGGGCGTTCCTTCAACAAGAAATAAAGCAATAAGAGGTGACCATTATGTCACACTTGTTGTCAATACGCCTACAGGTCTGTCTAAGGAAGCTAAAGAGGCTCTTAAGAAGTTTGATGAGCTTTCAGGTGGCTCTCTGACCAAGGAGGGCGGAGCTTCTACTGATTCTAAAAAGAAAAAAGGATTTATGGATAAGCTCAAGGAGTCTTTGGACGATCTGTAAATAGATGATCTGTAATAGATGATCCTATAATATATGTCCCGCCATGTGTGGCGGGGCATTTTTTAGGTTATTTTTACGTATAAAAAAATGGGGCTTTTATACAGCACATTTTTATGGTATTATATGAGATAAGTTGTGGAGGCAGTCGTATGACTGCCTTGTAAAATGTACGGAAATGTTTTGAAATAAAACTGTATTTATACTATGTATCTATTTTATTAAGAGAGGATTTTTATATGAAGTGGAAGAAATACACGATTGAGACAACAACCGCGGCTGAGGATTTCATGAGCAGCATGCTTATGGAGCTTGGTATCGAGGGAATCGAGATTGAGGACAATATTCCTCTGACCAAAGAGGACCAGGCGGATATGTTTATTGATTTTCTGCCGGAGCTGCCTCCGGATGAGGGCATAAGCCATGTCAGCTTTTATATTGAGGATGATGGCAGTGATCAGTCAGATATGCTTAGAAAGGTAAAGCTTGGACTTGAGGATTTAAGAGATACTGTTGATGTGGGAAGCGGTGTAATTTCGTCATCTGAGACAGAGGATCTCGACTGGATTAATAACTGGAAGAAGTACTTTTCATCATTTACAATCGGTGATATATTGATTAAGCCTACATGGGAAGAGGTAAAGCCTGAGGATGAGGATAAATTTATGATAGAAATTGATCCGGGAATCTCCTTTGGTACAGGAAAGCACGAGACAACGCAGCTTTGTATCAAGCAGCTTATCAAGTATATTGAGGGCGCAAAGGAAGCACCTACAGTGCTTGATGTGGGCTGTGGAAGCGGAATCCTTTCAATTGTAGCTTTAAAGCTTGGTGCAAAGGAGGTTGTAGGCACTGACCTTGATGCTGACTGCATGATTTCTACGCGTGACAATATGCAGGTCAATCATCTGGATGAGAAGCTTGGCACGTTTTATGTCGGCAATCTCATAGATGATACAGAGCTTCAAAAGAAGGTCGGTACCGAGAAATATGATATCGTTGTTGCAAATATCCTTGCTGATGTCATCATTCCTATGGCACCTGTTATTCCTGACAGGTTAAAGGAAGGTGGATATTTTATTACGTCGGGTATCATAGATTTCAAGGAAAATGAAGTTAAAGAGGCTATCGAAGCAGCGGGGCTTAAGGTGATAGAAATCAATCATCAGGGTGAATGGGTCAATATCACTGCGCAGAAGCAGGCTAAATAGTTTGGTGGATTATGTATCAGTTTTTTGTAGAGGAAGAGCAGGTTCATTCTGACAGCATCTCAATCACTGGAGGTGACGTAAATCACATAAAGAATGTACTGCGCATGAAAAACGGGGAAAAAATAAGAGTAAGCTCAAAATCCGGACAGGCATATTTCTGTCACATATCATCGATTCTGGATGATGAGGTCATCGCAGCTATTGACAGTGCAGATGAGACGGGCACAGAGCTTGACAATCACATCGTGCTGTATCAGGGGCTGCCAAAGGGCGATAAGATGGAGCTTATTATTCAAAAGGCTGTGGAGCTTGGTGTATCTGAGATAGTACCGGTTGCCATGAAAAACTGTGTGGTAAAGCTGGATGAAAAAAAGGCAGCAAAAAAGCTGCAGAGATGGCAGGCTATCGCTGAGAGCGCAGCAAAGCAGTCAAAGCGCACTGTGATTCCCACTGTGAAGCAGCCGGTTACATACAAGGAAGCTTTGAAAATTGCTTCAGAGCTTGACATCACGCTGGTGCCATATGAGAATGAGCGTGGCATGGATGCGACAAGAGAGATAATGGGGCAGCTTAAGGCTGGTCAGACTATCGGTGTTGTCGTGGGTCCTGAGGGCGGCTTTGCACAGGAGGAGATAGCACTTGTGGATGAGCATGCCACAATGCACAGAATAAGCTTGGGACGCAGGATTTTACGCACGGAGACAGCAGGACTTGCTGCACTTGCCATGCTTGTATACAATTTGGATGTATAGACAGTAGAGATACTTAACAGTTAAGAAGTAGAAGTTAGGAGCAAAAATGGAAGCATATTTGGATAATTCTGCCACAACCAGATGTTCAAAAGCGGCGGCAGATATGGTTTATAAGCTGCTTACAGAGGATTACGGTAATCCTTCATCACTTCATATGAAGGGCGTTGAGGCAGAAAATTATATTAATGATGCTAAGAAAAAGATTGCAAAGACACTCAGGGTGCAGGACAAGGAGATACTATTTACATCCGGCGGCACAGAGTCGAATAATACTGCAATAATAGGTGCTGCAATGGCCAATAAGCGTGCAGGAAGGCATATCATCACATCTTCTGTAGAGCACGCATCGGTTTTGTCTGTGATGCAGTTTCTGGAGGAACAGGGCTTTGAAATCACATACCTGCCTGTAAACCATGACGGCGTGATAAGTGTTGAAGAGCTGAAAAATGCCGTAAGGGAGGATACAATTCTTGTATCGCTTATGCATGTAAACAATGAGATTGGCGCAGTCATGCCGATTGAGGAGGCGGGAGCAGCTATAAAAGAGAAAAATCCTGCCACACTTTTTCATGTGGATGCCATACAGTCCTACGGCAAGCTTGAAATCAGACCAAAGCGCATGAATATAGACATGCTTTCAGTCAGTGGACACAAGATTCACGGACCAAAGGGCAGCGGATTTTTATATATAAAGGACAAGACTAAAATCAAGCCGATTATATACGGAGGCGGCCAGCAGAAGGGCATGCGCTCAGGTACGGAAAATGTTCCTGCATATGCAGGTCTTGGAGTGGCAGCAGAGGAAATTTACACGGATTTTGATAAAAAAATAGCACATATGTATGAGCTTAGGGATCATTTTATAGAGTCAGTGCAGCGTATTGACGGAGTATCTGTAAACGGACGCACGGACCATACAAATGCCCCTCATGTGGTAAGCGTGAGCGTAGATGGTGTGAGAGCGGAGGTTATGCTTCATACTCTTGAGGACAGGCAGATATATGTGTCTGCAGGAAGTGCCTGTTCATCAAACAAACCGGCAATCAGTTCAACACTAAAGAGCATAGGGCTTAAGCCGTCACTTTTGGATTCCACAATCAGATTCAGCTTTTGCGTGAATACCACACAGGAGGAAATTGATTACGCTGTATCAGTGATGGCAGAGGTGATACCAATGCTGCGAAGATATACAAGGCGCTAAAAAGTTACGTATACAATGAAATATTAAGTAATTAAAAATAATAAATAATAAATAAAACCAGAACAGGAGAGTTACATGTACAAGACATTTTTGATCAAGTATGCTGAGATTGCGATAAAGGGCAAAAACAGATACATTTTTGAAGACGCGCTCGTTAAGAATATCAAATATCAGCTTCGCAATGTGGATGGAAGCTTTGAGGTAAGAAAGGAAAGCGGACGTGTGTACGTGGAGACAGACGGAGACTATGATTATGACGAGACAGTTGCCACATTGTCAAGGATCTTTGGTATCGTGGGCATCTGTCCGGTTGAGCTGCATGAGGATGAGGGCTTTGACAAGCTCTGTGAAGCTGTTATCGAGCATATCAACCATGTATACAAGGATAAGAGCTTTACCTTCAAGGTAAATGCGAGACGTGCCAGAAAGAACTATCCGATGACCTCTATGGAGATAAATGCCGCAGTAGGTGAAAAGGTGCTGGAGGCATTTCCTGAGACAAGGGTAGATGTACATAATCCACAGGTTATGATCAATATCGAGATCAGACCTATGATAAATATTTATTCAGAGGAGATTCCGGGACCGGGCGGTATGCCGCTTGGCACAGCAGGAAAGGCAATGCTTTTACTCTCCGGTGGAATCGACAGCCCGGTTGCAGGATACATGATTGCAAAGCGAGGCGTGGTAATCAATGCCACATATTTCCATGCACCGCCATATACGAGTGAGAGAGCAAAGCAGAAGGTTGTGGACCTTGCAAAGAAGGTTGCCAGATATTCGGGCAAGATAAAGCTGCATGTTGTCAATTTTACCGATATACAGCTTGCCATATATGAGAAATGTCCTCATGATGAGCTGACCATCATCATGCGCAGATACATGATGAAGATAGCAGAGCACTTTGCCGATGAGGATAAATGCTTAGGCCTTATCACAGGTGAGAGCATCGGACAGGTTGCAAGCCAGACAATGCAGTCGCTTGCTGCAACAAACGAGGTGTGCCATATGCCTGTATACAGACCTCTCATTGCCATGGATAAGAATGATATCATTGATATATCAAACAAAATTGATACCTATGAGACATCGATTCTTCCGTATGAGGACTGCTGTACTATTTTCGTAGCAAAGCATCCTGTTACAAAGCCGAATATCAACAGGATTAAGAAGTCTGAGGAAAGACTTAACGATGTGATAGATGAGCTTATGAAGACAGCTATAGATACTACAGAAGTGATTATGGTGGATGCTGAGTAATCAGTGCCACCTTAGAGCAAAATAAAAAGGACCTGAGCTTCAGGTCCTAATTAATCAAATCATTGTGTCTGTATTACTTGGCTTCGTCGATGATATATGGCTTTAATACTTCCATAATCTCGTCAAGTCCGGTTTCTGTATGTATAGCGAGCTCTATTGGCTTAGAGAGGTCTAGGCTGAAGATACCCATAATTGATTTAGCATCAATGACATATCTGCCCGATATTAAATCAAAATCGAAATCAAACTGAGTAATAGCGTTAACGAATGATTTTACTTTCCCAATGGAATTTAATGAAATCTGTACTGTTTTCATATTGAAAACCTCCTTAAATAACTACTGTCATATAGATAGTAATAGTTTTTTAAGGAAAAGTCAATTAAATAGGAGTAAAAAAATAAAATGAAAAAAGCAGCCTTACATAATTTAGGATGTAAAGTAAATGCATATGAGACAGAGGCCATGCAGCATCTGCTTGAGGAGGCGGGCTATGAGATAGTTCCATTCACACAAAAAGCTGATGTGTATGTCATAAATACATGCTCAGTCACCAACATGGCTGACAGAAAATCCAGACAGATGCTTCACAAGGCAAAGAAAAATAATCCGGACTCAATAGTTGTGGCAGCCGGCTGCTATGTGCAGACAAGTGAAAAAGAAGTGTTAAACGACTTATCGGTGGACATAGTTATCGGAAATGACAGAAAGCATGACCTTGTAAGGCTGCTTGAGGAATACTCTTTGGACAGTGTAAACGATACCGTGGACGATATAAATGACGGAAAGCATGATTTTGAGGAGCTCTTTATAGACCAGACAAAGGAGCACACGAGAGCCTTCATCAAGGTGCAGGACGGCTGTAATCAGTTTTGCAGCTATTGTATCATTCCGTATGCCAGAGGACGTGTCAGAAGCCGTAGGTTTGAAAATGTAATAGCAGAGGTTGAAAGGCTCGCGGCAAACGGCTTCAAGGAGGTTGTGCTGACAGGTATCCATCTAAGCTCATACGGTGTGGATTTTGAGGAAGATACAGGCCTGCTTGAGCTGATACAGGCGGTGAACGCAGTAAAGGGCATAGAGCGCATCAGGCTTGGGTCACTCGAGCCTAAGATTGTGACAGAGCACTTTGCGAGCGAGCTTTCAAAGCTTGATAAAATCTGTCCTCATTTTCATCTGTCGCTTCAGAGCGGCTGCGATGCAACACTTAAGAGGATGAACAGAAAATATACCACTAAAGAGTACGAGAGAGGCTGTGAGCTTTTGCGTAAATATTTTGTTCATCCGGCCATCACAACCGATGTGATTGTGGGATTTCCTGGTGAGACAGAGGAGGAGTTTGAACAGACTAAGGCATATCTTGAGCATATACATTTTTATGAGATGCATATCTTTAAGTACTCAAAGCGAAAAGGCACCCGCGCAGCAGTGATGCCTGACCAGATAGATGAGCAGATTAAGGCGGCACGAAGCGAAAAGCTTATAGCACTCGGTCATGCCATGTCTAAGGAGTTCAGAAAATTCTATATCGGAAAGAATGAGGAGGCACTTTTTGAGGAAAAGGCCGTAATCGGTGATAAAGAATACTTTGTCGGATATACTAAGGAATATGTCAAGGTCGCTAAGAAAACTGACGAAAATCTTGAAAATCAGATAGTTTCAGGCCGTATATCGGGTATGCTTACAGACGAAATATTACTCTTCGAATAATAAAAGGTTGTAATTTTATTACATTTATAATAAAATAATATTACAAGAAGGGCGAAACGTATGGAAAAAAATATTAACAACACACAATTTTTTACAGTTCAAAAGGAGCCTGAGCTTCAGGTAAGCGATGTACTTGAGATTGTGTACAAGGCATTAAAGGAAAAGGGCTACAATCCTGTTAATCAGATTGTTGGATATATTATGTCCGGAGATCCAACATATATCACAAGCCACAATAACGCGAGAAGTCTCATCATGAAGGTTGAGAGAGACGAGCTTGTGGAGGAGGTTCTCAAGACATACATTGAGAACAGCGCATGGGATTAATATGAGGATATTAGGTCTTGATTTTGGTTCAAAGACAGTCGGAGTAGCGGTGAGCGACGAGCTCTTAATCACAGCACAGGGCGTTGAGATAGTGCGCAGGAAGTCGCCATCCAAGCTCAGACAGACTTTGGCACGTATTGAGGAGATTATTGCAGAGTACAAGGTGGACAGGATTGTGCTCGGCTATCCTAAAAACATGAATAACACGGAAGGAGAACGCTGCGAGAAGACGAAGGAGTTCGGTGATATGCTTGCAAGGCGCACAGGTCTTGAGATCATATACTGGGATGAGCGTCTTACGACAGTCGCAGCCGACCGTTCTATGATGGAAACCGGCATACGCAGGGAGAATCGCAAGGAGTTTGTTGATGAGATTGCGGCGATTTTTATTTTGCAGGGATATTTGGATTATCTGTCAAATAGTCGGTCTTAGTTTTTATGCAGAAAATTAAATTTACTGACCCGCAGACCAATGATGTTGTCGAGTTTGCGGTTGAAGAAGAGACAACACTTAATGGAACACGATATCTTTTAGTTTCCGAAGGAGAGGAAAGCGGAGACTGTGAAGCATATATTTTAAAAGAAGTAAGCACAAAGGATGAAGAGGTGCTTTATCAGATGGTTGAAGACGATGTTGAGTTTTCGGCTATTGCTAAGGTATTTTCTGAGCTTACGGATGATGACACTGCACTTGAATATTAGGATTGCAGTTGTACGTGAAATAAATTTGGAGGTAATATTTTGAAGAAAACAGAAAAACAGAATACAGGTAAGCTTAAGATTATTCCACTTGGAGGATTAGAGCAGATTGGAATGAATATTACTGCCTTTGAGTATGAGGACAGTATTATTGTAGTTGATTGCGGATTATCATTCCCTGAGGACGATATGCTGGGAATAGATTTGGTTATCCCTGATATCACATATCTTAAGGAGAACATCGATAAGGTCAAGGGCTTCTTTATCACTCATGGACATGAGGATCATATCGGTGCTATTCCATATGTGCTTAAGGAGATAAATGTACCGATATACGCTACAAAGCTTACCATCGGAATTATTGACAGAAAGCTCGAAGAGCATGGCATGCTCAAGACTGTCAAGAGAAAAGTCGTAAAATACGGACAGCATATCAACCTTGGCTGCTTCAGGGTTGAGTTTATAAAGACTAACCACAGTATCCAGGATGCAGCAGCGCTTGCTATCTATTCACCGGCAGGTATAGTTGTGCATACAGGCGATTTCAAGGTAGATTATACACCTGTATTTGGAGATGCAATCGACCTTGCAAGGTTTGGTGAGATTGGAAAGAAGGGCGTGCTCGCGCTTATGTGCGACAGTACCAATGCAGAAAGACCGGGCTTCACACAGTCTGAGAAGTCTGTCGGAAAGGTATTGGACGGCATCTTTGAGGATCACAGGAAAAACAGAATTATCATTGCTACATTTGCATCAAATGTAGACCGTGTGCAGCAGATTATCAACTGTGCAGAGAAGTATGGCAGAAAGGTGGCCATCGAGGGACGAAGCATGGTAAATATCATTTCGATAGCCTCAGAGCTTGGTTATCTGTCGCTGCCTGACAATATTCTTATAGATGTAGAACAGCTTAGAAGCTATCCTGATGAGCAGACTGTCATCATCACGACAGGAAGCCAGGGAGAGTCAATGGCAGCTCTTTCACGTATGGCAAACGGTACCCACAGAAAGGTATCCATAAAGCCAAACGATACCATTGTATTCAGTTCAAACCCTATACCGGGAAATGAGAAGTCGGTTACAGGTATCATCAATGAGCTCATGATGAAGGGTGCAGATGTTATATTCCAGGATGTCCATGTTTCCGGTCATGCCTGTCAGGAGGATATAAAGCTTATTTATTCTCTTGTCAATCCAAAGTACGCAATCCCTGTTCATGGAGAGTACAAGCATCTTGTGGCACAGGCCAAAATAGCCGAGCAGCTCGGATATGATACAGACCACATCAAGATCCTTTCATCAGGAGATGTGCTTGAAATCAATGAGGACGGTGCCAAGGTGACAGGCAGAGTGCATGTGGGCAATGTCATGGTCGATGGACTTGGTGTAGGAGATGTAGGAAATATCGTGCTCCGCGACAGACAGCGTTTGGCTGAGGATGGAATCATCATCGTTGTGATGACACTTGAGGCAGGTTCAGGACAGCTGCTTGCAGGTCCTGATATTGTATCGAGAGGATTTGTATATGTGCGCAATTCGGAGAGCCTGATGGATGAGGCGAAATGCGTGCTGGATGACACAATGGAGCGTCTGACAGACAACAATGTGACAGACTGGGGCAAGATAAAGACAGAGGTAAAGGATGCATTGGGAGACTTTGTTTGGAAGGAAACAAAGAGAAGACCGATGATTATACCTATAATTATGGAAGTGTAGGATCAGCTTATGGATTTTAACAAGGCTTTATTTGGTTTTATAAGGGTTGCTTTTTCAATAATGATTGCTCTTTTAGTGCTGTTTGCGGGCATAAAAATCTGCAGCATCTGCTATGATTTTGGCTACAGAGTTTTTACTGACCCTGCCATGACAAATGGCGATGGTCAGGATGTACTCGTTCAGGTGGAAAAGGGCATCTCCGCAGAGGAGCTTGGACAGCTTTTAGAGGACAAGGGCCTTGTAAGGGATCACAATTTATTTTATCTCCAGCTTAAGCTGTCTGCTTACTCAGGACATATAAAGCCAGGGATATACACACTCAACACTTCAATGACGGCAAAGGATATGATGGTAATCATGTCCTCTGACAAGAGCGATGAAGAACAGACACAGACTACGGAGCCTTCGGATACACAGTAATTATCCGTCAAGCGCATTTGTGTCAATAATTAGATTAGGAAATACAAGAATGATAGTTGATGAGAGACTTGTCACATATATCAATTCCTTGGACAGAGGCAACACGCCTGTATTAGATGAGATAGAGAAGGAAGCCTTAAGAGACTTCGTTCCGATTATCAGAAAAGAGATGCAGAGCTTTTTAAAGCTGCTTCTTGCAATGCAAAAACCAATGCGTATTCTCGAGGTGGGAACAGCGGTTGGTTTTTCTGCCGTTTTGATGGCAGAGTATGCACCGAAGAATTGTCAGATAGTGACGATTGAAAATTACGAAAAAAGAATACCTATCGCAAAGGCCAACTTTGAAAGAGCCGGGAAGCAGGAGCAGATTACACTCTTAGAGGGCGATGCAACGGAGATACTTCCACAGCTTGAAGGACAGTTTGACATGATATTTATGGATGCGGCAAAGGGACAGTATATCAACTTTATGCCGCAGGTGCTTCGCCTTTTAAAGACAGGCGGGGTGCTGGTGTCTGACAATGTGCTGCAGGATGGCGATATCATAGAATCGCACTATATCGTTGAGCGCAGAAACCGTACCATCTACAAGCGTATGAGGGAGTATCTCTACGAGCTTACACACTCCGATGAGCTGGTGACGGCAGTGATGCCTATAGGTGATGGAATTACGGTGTCAACAAAGATTTGATGAATACAAAACTGTATGGGAGAAAAAATGAGAAAAATAGAATTACTTTGTCCGGCGAGCAGCCTGGAGGTACTTAAGATAGCAGTTATATATGGAGCTGATGCAGTTTACATCGGTGGAGAGGCATTTGGGCTAAGGGCCAAGGCTAAGAATTTCTCAATGGAGGAGATGGCAGAGGGTGTTGCCTTTGCACATGCTCACGGTGTGAGAGTGTATGTTACTGCCAATATTTTGGCTCACAACTATGACCTTGACGGAGTGCGTGAATATTTTACAGAGCTTCACAACATGAAGCCGGACAGACCTGATGCACTGATAATTGCAGATCCGGCAGTTTTCATGATTGCAAAGGAGGTCTGCCCGGAGATAGAAAGACATGTCAGCACACAGGCCAACAACACGAACTACGGCACATATCAGTTCTGGTGGAATCTCGGAGCCAGCCGCGTGGTGACAGCCAGAGAGCTTTCGCTTAAGGAGATAAAGGAGATAAGAGGGCATATAGATGACAGGATGGAGATAGAGACCTTCGTGCACGGAGCAATGTGTATCTCATATTCCGGCCGATGCCTGCTTTCCAACTATTTCACAGGTCGTGATGCCAATAAGGGCGCATGCACGCATCCTTGCAGATGGAAATATTCTGTTGTCGAGGAAAAGCGCCCGGGTGAGTATCTGCCGGTATACGAGAATGAGCGTGGCACATATATCTTCAACTCAAAGGATCTGTGCATGATAGAGCATATCCCGGATCTGATTGATGCAGGAATAGACAGCTACAAGATAGAAGGACGTATGAAGACCGCTCTCTATGTGGCAACAGTAGCAAGAACCTACCGCAAGGCGATAGATGATTATCTTGAGTCACCTGAGAAATATGAGGCAAATATGCCATGGTACTTAGAGCAGATAAAGAGCTGTACCTACAGGCAGTTTACCACAGGATTTTTCTACGGAAAGCCTTCGGAGGAGACTCAGATATACGATAACAATACTTACGAGAAGGGTTACACCTATCTCGGAATAGTTGGTGCGCCAAATGAAAAAGGCCTCTACCGTATGGAGCAGAGAAACAAGTTTTCAGTTGGCGAGCAGATTGAAATCATGAAGCCAAACGGAGACAATGTGCTTGCAACAGTGCTTGCACTCGTTGATGAGGACGGCAATGAGATGGAATCCTGCCCACATCCACAGCAGGTATTCTATGTAAAGCTGTCAGAGACACCTGATGAGTTTGATATTTTAAGACGTCAGGAGAATGAGGCTATCGCTTTAGATTAAAATAATTGTTTTTTAGGAATGAATCCGCTATACTAAATTATGGTATTGCGGATTTTTTCGTAAAAAAAATACGGATTATTTGAAAATTTGTTGAAATAATAACTGAAATACAACAGATAGTAATGGAGAAAAAATGTTAAAAATAGCTATATGTGATGATGAAAAAGTATTTAGAGATAATATAAATAAATATGTTGCAGCCTATTTAAATGAAAAAGAGATTTCTTTTGAAATAGATACATTTTCATCAGGTAAGGAAATAATTGATTTAGGAATTGAAATTAAGCAATATAACATCATTTTTTTGGATATTAATATGGATGATGTTGATGGAATTGTTACGGCACAAAAAATCAGGGAATATAGTTCTGAAATATATATTGTATTTGTGACAGCTTATATAAATTATTCGTTGGAGGGCTACAAGGTCGATGCCATAAGATATCTGTTGAAAAATAATACTAATTTGGAGGCTTCCATAAGCGAATGCATGGATGCCATTCTTCATAAGATGAATTTGGTAGTAAAAAAGAAAAAATTCAAGTTCAATGAAGGAGAAAAGGAGATTAATATAGACAATATACTATATATTGAAAGCAAATTACATAAACTGCAATTCTATATCATGGAGGATAAAATCAAAATCTATAATTTATATGGCACATTAAATGAGCTGGAAAATGAACTAAAAGATTTCCATTTTATTAGAATCCATCAAAGCTATTTGACTAATTTGAAATATATTAGGAGTGTTAAATGCTATAAAGTACTGTTATGTAATAATCAGGAATTGCTCATACCTAAGGCGAGATATAAGAATGTGAAGGATGCATTCATTTCATATAAGGGAGAATTGTGATATATGTTTACATACTTTTTCAGTTTAGTAATTATTATATTTGAAGCGATATGTTGTAATTTGTTTTACGATGTTTTTTGCAAAGAAAATTCGAGATTAAGAAAAAGTCAAAAAGTTTTGCTGATGCTATCATTGATTTGCTGCTATTATTTATGCGGATTATTTTTGTCTGATATGCTTATATTGAAAATGACGTTGGTTGTACTGGCTGCAGTTATAATTATGAGTTTTTATTTTGAAATTAGTATAAAAAAATCAGTCATTTTTGCATTATTATATCAAGGATTATCAATCATAGTTGATTATATAGCTTATATTAGTAATAATACAATTATTTCAAAAGCGGGTGAGGTACAAAAAGGGTATGCGTTAGAGGGGAGTTTGGTTGTTATTTTTAGCAAGATTACAGTATTTTTATGTATCTTACTGCTAAAAAAACATTTCGGGAAAAAATCGACAGAGGCTTTACCTGATAAAATATGGGGAAGATTTTTGTTTTTCCCTATATTTACAATAATTACAATTATAGCAATGATTATGACGTTTCAATATACAAAAAATGAAGTGCAGGCGAACGTTTTATATTCTATCTCTTTGGGATTGGTTGTGATGAACATATTTGTATATTTCCTGATTAACGATATTGTAACCAGTGAAGCTAAATTGCATGAAAAGGAAATATTGGGACTACAGTTTAAAAACCAAATTGATATGTACCGTTCTATTTCGGAAAATTATGAAATTCAGAAGAAAAAGTCACATGAATTTAAAAATCATATATTGTGTATAGAATCCTTATTGAAAGATCATGAATATGATAAGGCAAGTAAATATGTAAGAAATATCAGCAATACTTTTATTGGAGAAAAAAATGTAATCAATACAAATCATGTGATAATAAATGCGATTCTTAATACAAAGTATCAGGAGGCTATCAGTAAGAATATTGTTTTTGTGTTTAAGGTAAATGATTTATCAAAAATTGTAATAGAGGATGAGGATCTGGTAGTGATTTTAGCAAATCTGCTAAATAATGCCATTGAAGCATGTGAAAAATGTGAGGAAAAGAAAACTATAAAACTAAAGTTTGTGATAGAGGAAAATCTTATAGTTCTTTCAGTGAAAAATACATGCAGTAATCTAATTATTTACAGTGGTAATGAAATAAAAACAAGTAAAAAAGATGAACCGGAAATGCATGGCATTGGTATAAAAAATATTATTCAAATTGTAGAAAAATACAATGGCGAATATGTTATTAAAAATGAGAACAATGAATTTAGTTTTTCTATTATTATCCCGTTATAATATGTGACCATAGTTTATGTCCATTTTCTGCAAAAAATGTTCGTTTTGTGCATGGATTGTTGATTTTATCTATTATGTTAGATAAAATTATAAAAAGTAATTTTGGAGTAAGATAACAGAAGGAAAAATAACAAATGATTTATAAAGTGGCAATATGTGATGATGAAATTAATCAGTGCGCTGTACTCGAAAAAGTAATAATTGAATATTTTAAGAACAGAGCTGAAAAATGCGAGGTTGAAGTATGGTATGATTCTATGTCATTATGCAGAGACATAAAAGAATTCAATCCGCAGATACTTTTTTTGGATATTGAGTTACCGGGTGATAATGGGGTTTGTGCAGGAAAATATATAAGAGAAACGCTTCATAATGACAGGATGAATATTGTGTTTATTTCTCATAAAACAAGCTATGCTATGGAGCTTTTTCAAATTCATCCATATGATTTCCTTATAAAACCGATAGATGATAATGTTTTGTATGATACCATGACTAAAATATTACAACTTGAAGATGTGCAGAAAAAAGAATTCAGATATACATATAATAAGACAGGATATTCTATTCCATATGGGGAAATTATGTTGTTTTCCAGCAGAAATAAAACTATTACTATATGTAAAACCGATGGTGAAAGTGTATCTTATTATGGAAAACTTAGTGATATTGTATCAAATCTTCCGTTTCAGTTTGTCTGCATAAGCAAGTCATATATAGTCAATATAAAATGTATTAAATCATGGAAAAGTGATGCTGTTTTACTGAAAAATGGTATGGAAATAAGTATAGCACAGTCTAAAAGGGCTTCATTTAAGCAAGCATTTTTTAACTATGGAAGGGGTAAGGAAGTGATATGACTTTTGAAAGAGCAATGGTTATTTTGTTTACAAAGGTAGCTCAGACTGTTATTGCAGAAAGATTTACTCATACTTTTTTTGATAATGATGGAAACAGAGTGCGAAAGGTATTTGCATATTTATTTAGTGTTTTTATAGCTATATTTGTAAACTTGTTTTTTCATAAACCGATATTTAATTTCCTTAGTATTTTCTTAGGGCTGTCAGCAATTGCTTTATCATATAATGGTACGATAAAAAGAAAATGTATATTTGTTTTTTATATTTTGGCAGTAAGCTGTCTCATAGATTTAGTAGTAAGTGCATTTTTGATAAAACCCTTTGGATATGATGGATATTCAGCTTTTGTAAGTATATTTGCTCTTTTATTATTGCATGCTGCACAGTTGATTACAGAAAGATTTTTTGAAAATGATTTAGGCATAGAGCTGAATAATCGTTATTGGTTGTTTATTATTGCGTCGTTATTAGTATGTATTGTAACATCAATAGTAATATTTATGGATAAAACCGTGTCATCATTTTCTCTTTCGTTAGTGTGCGGAGCATTTCTGCTTGTGAATATTATTATTTCATATCTGATGGATGATCTTGTTAAGTCTTCTCAGAGGGCTTTGGAAAATCAAGTGCTTAGAGATCAGGTTAGTTCTTATGAAAGAGAGATTATGCTTCAGAATGAAAATATGGAGGCATTAAGATCGTTTCGACATGATATGAAACGTCATTTTGCAGAGATTTCGGTGCTTGCTTCAACAGGCGAAATAGAACAGATAAAAAATTATGTGTCAGCTATGGAGAATAATCTTGTAGAATCAAGGCGGCTGGTTGATTCGGGAAATACGGCGCTTGATACAGTTTTAAATTATATGCTTCAGCGTGCGGTGGATAAGAAAATTCAGTTGAATGTAAAAGTTGTGGTTCCGAGTGATTTAAAATTATCGGCATATGATATGAATATTATTTTTGGAAACCTTTTGGAGAATGCGATAGAGGCACAAAAAGATGTAAAAAATCCAAGCATAGATTTGGAAATTAATTATTTAATGGATTCACTTGTTGTTGAGATTAGTAACAGGTGTTTACAAAAAGTGATATTTAAAGGGGGATTGCCGGTTACGACAAAACAATCTGTAAGAGAACATGGTTATGGATTAAAGAATGTAAAGAAGGTACTTGATAAATATATAAGCACACTGGATTTTGAGTGTTCAGATGAACGGTTCACCGTGAAAATATTGATGAAAATTTAGTAAATTCACCTTGAAAAGTACTAATTTCGCCTTTTGTATTCGGAGTAATTTGTTTTATGTATAATATTATCAAAAAGGGAGGGGCACTATGAAGAAAAAACGCATATTAATCGTATCAGTCATCTTCATACTTATCATCTGTATTGTGACTGCGGTTTTTATAATAAAGAATAAAAACCGCAGTACCTCTAATACGGTATACACATATTCCAATGTAAATCCGGATTATAACTACTCTGAGGATAATGTATTATATCTTGATGGCTCGGGAATATTACATCTTATCGATACGGCATCAGGCAAGGACATGGTCTATTGCGATAAGCCCAACTGCACACATGAAGGATTCTCAGGCTCCAATGAGAAGCCCTCATGTCCTGCAGCTTTTTATGGTTTAGAAGGAGCCGGAACGGTGCTTTACAATGACCATCTTTATTATGTAGGAAATATGTCGGATGAAGATATGACAGTTCAATATCTGTATGTTATGGACTCAAACGGTGAGAATCGTAAAAAAGCAGCCAAATTAGAGAATGTTCAGAATGTTACGGCTGTTTTGTACAGGGATAATTATGTTATAGGAGCTTACAGTAACAGAATAGAGCTTAATGATGAAGGACAGATTGTAAATGATGATAAGCCTGAAGCCGGTATTTTTGTTATAGATCTCGATAATTACAAGGTGTATATGAGTGATAAGATAACAAGCGAACAGGCAAATATTACGGACATATATTATGAAGACGAAGTAGTGTACTATTCGACTGTGCGGTTTGGAGATGATGTTACAGAGCTGATGATAGAGGAGGGAGCGTCAGATGATGCGGAGTCTTTTGCTTATGATAATATGCTTAATGGAATATATCAATATGATATAGCAGATGAAAAGACAACATGTCTGACGGAAATAGACCATATTAACGATCTTAGGCTGTTAGATGGCGATGGTTATTATTCGTCAAAGGATGGATATTTTGTGTTTGACACCGAAAGCAGACAGACAAGACAGCTTCCGATAGATGCGGATGGAAAAACACAATATGGACCATTAAAAAAGAGCGGAGACTTTTTATATTATGCCCTTTCTGAAGAAAAAAGTGATGAAGTGACATATTATCGCTTGAAGGATGATAAGAGTGAAGAACTGATGAAGCTGTCTACTGAAAAGGCATTTAGCATTGCAAGCATATGCGGTCAGTCGGTATATGTCACATATACAAATGATAACGGAAAGTTGTGCCTTGGGGTAATAAGTCTTGATGAATTGAACAAGGGAGTATTTGAACCAAAGGAATTGAGGTGTTTTGATGATGAAGAATAGTAAGAAAAAGGGTATTTTGATAGCGGTTGCAGTAGCAGTCATTGTTGTTATAGCAGTGGCGGCAGTCTGCCTTAACAGAAAAACGGATAATGCCGGAGCTGTCAGCGAAGGCCGGACAGAGTCGGCTGATAAAACAAAAAAGTCGGATAAAGCTGATAAAGAAGAATCAGAGAACAAAAGAAATTCAGATGCGCAGGTTATAACGTTTGCTGTACCTGATATTTGTAAGATTGATAAGAATAATCTAAAGAAGTTCAACGATGCACTTGCTGCGGACGGACATGATTATGAGCTCGAAATCAAAACCTTGTCCTATGACAATTACGGACAGGCTGTTGAGGAAGCCTTGGAAAACGGTAAAACAGATATAGCATTCCTGGGTTTCGGTGATGCTGCCGGAAATAATCCGGTGTATGATCTGGTACGCTCGGATCTGGTCCTGAATCTTGATGATATCTTATCAGGCGATAAAGGAAAAACACTTTATGAGGCTTTTCCAAAGAATCTTTGGGAGATGGTTAAATGCGATAAGCATATTTATTCGATTCCGTTAGCACTTGCAAGTGATGAGGGAGTTTATGCAGCCTTCAACAGGGATTACGTTTCTGACGATGCGATAAGTGCATGGGATGGCAGCATAGACGGAATATATCAGATACTTCAGGGTGTTAAATGGGATAAAAGTGATACTCCGAGGTTCGAGTATCTCATAAACGGATATAAATTTGATGATATGCTTGGCTGTGAGATAAGAAACGGGCTCTGCTTCGACTATGATACTATGTCTGTTGGAAATCCTTTAGAGTCACAGAAATTTACCGGGTATCTGAGGGTGCTTGACCGGATGAAGAAAGACGGCTATATGTCTGATGATTTGACAAATGAGATAACATATCTCAACAATCCGGGGCTGAATGATGCTCAGATATTAAAAAATATCAAGGCAGGCAATTTTGCGGCTGCTTTATGTGTCGGTAGCGTGGATGAAAATTTCAAAAAGGACAATATCACGGTAAAGGAAGTAAAGACTTACCTTTCATCAAGGATAAACGGCTCCATCGGTGTAGCAAAGAAAGCAAAGGATGCTTCTGCTGCGATGGATTTCCTTAGTCTGTTATATGGAAATGAAAAGTATGGCAATATCCTTTTGTACGGTGAAAAAGATAAGGATTATAAGCTAAAAGATGGCATTGCAGAAGCTTGTGATGGAGGCAGTCTGGATGATGACTATCTGACGAAGCTTAGTCTTAATCTTTTCGTGAATGTTTATCCGACAAAGAACGAGAAATATGTGGACAATCGTAAGAAGGAGTTTTTTGACTTTTATGACAATGCCACATTGTCTCCGTTTATCGGCTTCGAACCGGATACTAAGAATATGGGCAGTATTTCAACAGATTTAGATGATTTCATGACAGGACTGCATGGTGCCACTGTAGATGATACTTTAGACGGTGCCGTACAAAGGCTTACAGTAGATGGAATGGACAGCTATCTTGAAAGTGTGAGAAGTCAGTGGGAGGAATACAGAAAATGACACTTGAATTGGAGGGGCTTACAAAAGTTTATAAGGATAAAACTGCGCTGGATGATGTGTCTTTTTCATTTACACCCGGCATATATGGGCTTTTGGGACCGAATGGAGCCGGTAAATCAACTATGATGAATCTCATTTCTGACAATCTGACTCCATCAAAAGGCCGTGTGCTGCTTGACGGAAGGGGCATAGACGAGCTTGGAAGTGAATACAGGATGCTTCTCGGATATATGCCGCAGCAGCAGAATATATATCCGGAGCTTAGTCTTAGGCGTTTTCTTTACTTTATGGCATCCCTGAAAGGGTTAAAAAAGAGTGAAGCCGGGGAAGATATAGATCACTATGTGCGCATGGTAAAGCTTGATGATGTCCTTGGAAAAAAGCTTGGAGCTTTTTCGGGCGGAATGAAGCAGAGAGCACTGATAGCACAGGCACTCATAGGCAATCCCGGCATACTTATACTGGATGAGCCGACGGCGGGGCTTGACCCAAAGGAGAGAATCAGAATCCGCAATCTGATATCAGAGGTTGCAAAGGACAAGATCGTTATTATTGCGACTCATGTGGTTACGGATGTAGAGTTTATCGCCAAAGAGATAGTTATGTTAAGCAACGGTAAAATAATAAGGAGTGGTTCTCCGTCTAAGCTGCTTAAGGAGCTGGATGGAAAGGTATGGAATATTTTTTTATCGGATAATGAGATAGATGAGGTGAACACCGGATACAAGGTGAGCAATATTTCAAGGGATGCAGACGGTGTCATAGCCCGCATTATTGCCGATTCGTATGATGGCAGATGGCAGAAGGAGGCTGTGCGGCCAAATCTTGAGGACTTGTATTTGTATCTTAATGGGGACTGAAAATGGATATAGTAAAAAACGAAATATGTAAACTATTGACTAAAAGAACAGTGCTTATTCTTTTGTTTTTGCTTGTTCTGAATCCTGTTCTTGGACTGTATACCATGAATACCGTAAATGATGATGGGTATACAGGTAAGGATTACAGTGCGCTGTATGGCGAAATAAGCAATTACAGCCGTGAGGAGGTTTTGCCGGAAATTGAACAAAGGCAGGTGACTGCAGAAACTTATGGCAGTATTAGTCTGTGCGATAGAGTATACAAGGAAGTTGGGGCGTGTCTGTCTTATGATGAGTATCTGGACTCTGTCAATGAAAAGGCTGATGAAATTTCAATTATGAATAAGTTTTCCGGCAATGGAGGCTTCGCAGAGAAAAATGCTGCTAAAACGAGCAGAGTCTACAGTAAGCTTGAAGGTACAGTGCCTAAGGTTATTGATGCATCGGGACTTTTGAATATTACAGACAATGAGCTTACCGACTATGTGGCTGTGATTATGCTTTTTATCATTGCGCTCAATCTTGTGTTTTATGAAAAAAGCGAGAACCAGCTTGCATTGCTTAGAACAACTGCAAGGGGCAGAAGGCAGCTTATGGCGTCAAAGTCATTTGTGATGATTATGGCGGTCATTCTTATCACATTACTGTTGTATGGCATCAATGCAGTCATAAGCATGTGCTTTTACAATCCGATAAATCTGAAAAGTCCGCTTCAAAGTGTTTATCTGTACTATGGCAGTCCGTTTAAGCTTAGTATAGGACAATTTCTGGCATGCTATTTTCCTGTGAAAATAATAAGCTTTATATTGCTTGGCTTGTTTTTTATGCTGATATGCGCAGCGCTTGACAATATTATATTTGTGTTCGTTGCTTCTGCAGTGACCGTGGTTATTGAGGCTATCTGCTACACAACGATATCAGGAACCAGCTTCCTAGCCTTCCTTAAGTACATAAATATCATGTACGGAGTCAGGACAGGCAGACTTTTTTCTGATTATGTCAATATCAATCTGTTTGGATATCCGCTTAATACCGGGGTATTGTATGGCTTGTTCTGGCTTGTGTGTATAGCTGTATGTATTTTTGCGGTTACAAATTATCTCAATTCGGTGCATGAAAAGAAGCTGCTTTTACTGCCCGGCTTTGCCTGCGGTAAAAATACAGGCTGCCATACATCTTTATTTTTGCACGAATGCTATAAGGCACTTGTTCCGGGAAAAGTGTTACTTATTTTGATTGCAGCAGCTCTTTTTGTGGTATGGTGGAATCCGGCAGAGAAGCTTTCCTATGACTCGGTTGATGAGGTGTATTACAAGGAATATATGGACAAATATTATGGACCTTTAACTGCCAAAACCAATGAGCTTCTGGATGAAGAAAGAGCAAAATACGACCGGCTGTCAGATGACATTGCTTACGATATGGCACAGGGGAAGAGTGAAAGCTATATCAATATAAAGTACAAGGATGAACTGAGCAGACAGGAGGCATTCAACAAGCTTACAGCACATGTGGATTACCTTAAGACGTTAAATGAGGGCTGGCTGTTTTTTGAAAAGGGCTATGATATCCTTACCGACAGAACAAACTTCAAAAACCGTGATACAGCACAGGCATTTGTGTATGTTATTCTCCTAATAGCAATAGACTGCGGTATATGTGGAGCAGATTATGCAAACCATGAAATGCATCTTTTAAGAACTACCTTCAATGGCCGGAAGCAGCTTACAAAAATCAAATGCATACTGGGCTTGTTAGGCACCGGCACAGCATTTATACTCGTATACATTGTACGGCTGTGTAATGTGCTTTTGGCATATGGCACGCAGGGGCTTAATGCTCCGGCGGCAAGTATGGAGCATCTGTGGCGTGTTTCGCAGAATATATCGGTAGGGCAGTATATACTTATCATAATGCTGATGCGCTTTGCAGGGGGATTACTGGTCAGCCTGTTTGTTTTTGCAATGTTTAAATACTTAAGAAGCGGCATGTCTGTGATTATATCATGCGTCCTTTTTATTGTGCTGCCACTGGCGCTTGTGGCTTTTGGGGTGACTAATGCGCAGTATATGTTGTTTAATCCGCTGCTTCTTGGAAATATATTCTAAAATATATTTTGAATTCACTAGGAAAAACATTACAGATTGTTCCAATGAAATAGATAAAAAGCATCTGTCCGGAAAAAACCGGATAGATGCTTTTTACTATAGGACAAAGTTATAATTTTTTATAAAAATCTGTGATGCGGTCCATGCGTGCCCCCATATTCATAAGCAGTGCATCCGCAATAGTAATTGCAGCCATGGCTTCAACAACAACAACAGCACGTGGCACGATAATCGGGTCATGACGTCCCTTGATGGAAATCTCTATATCTTCACCGGATTTATTTACAGTGTGCTGTGTAGCTGCGATTGAAGGAGTAGGCTTTATGGCAGCTCTGAAAATAAGCGGTGAGCCGTCTGTCATGCCGCCGAGAGTACCACCGGAGTGATTTGTCTCTTTTGAAACAGCGCCATCCCTCATAATAAAGGCATCATTGTTTGTAAGTCCGGTTGCCTTTGCTGCATCAAAGCCATCGCCGATTTCGAAGCCCTTTACAGCTCCGATAGACATAATAGCCTTTGCCAGATTGGCATCAATTTTCTCGAATACGGGATCACCGAGCCCGACAGGAAGACCTGTGATGACACATTCACACACACCGCCTGAGGAATTGAGTGATTTAAGGCATTCCTCCAGATATTCAGAAGCTTTTAGCGCTGCATCGGCATCAGGCATATAAAGTGAATTGTTGTAAATCTCATGGGCATCAAAATTAACATCATTAATTGTAACAGGACCTATTGATCTGGTATATGTAAGAAATTTTATGCCAAGGCCCGAGAGCATCTTTACAGCGATAGCACCCGCTGCAACACGGCCTATTGTCTCGCGTCCCGAAGAACGACCTCCGCCTCTGTAGTCTCTGAAGCCGTATTTCTCATCAAAGCAAAAGTCAGCATGCCCCGGACGATAGTACGAAGCAATTTCACTGTAATCCTTTGATTTCTGATTTTTATTCCACACAACCATAGAAACAGGTGTACCTGTAGTCTTTCCCTCAAACACACCGGAGAGAATTTCAACCGCATCATCCTCCTTGCGCGGAGTAGTGAACTTAGACTGTCCCGGCTTTCTTCTGTTTAAGAATATCTGAATATCCTCCTCACACAGCTCAAGCCCCGCAGGAACGCCGTCCACAACGACACCTAAGCCCTTTCCGTGTGATTCTCCCCATGTTGTTACCTTAAAAATATTTCCGTATGATGAACCTGCCATGATGGTCTCCTTATTATAAATAATAATGGGTAACTATTTAAACCTCTGAGAACAAAAAATGATACATCATGCTTGCATGTAAACAGCATTTTGGGTTTTCAATGTGACTCGAATAGTTACGATAATAAATACATTATAATTAATAGCAAGTTGAATAGTCAAGAAAACTATGATATTATTTTATTTAGGTAACTTTCGAACTATGTTTGTATGTAATTATGTGATTAAAGGGTCAAAAGGTATCATCGATGCATGCTTGCATGCCTGTATATGCAAAGCGCATATTAAGCGAAGCAGAATTTAAGCGAAGCATAATTAAGCAGCATCATTTGTAGCAATTTTGCCACAACGTAAGGCACGTAAGCCGCGGCCACCGCGGGCGTACACGTGTTGCCCTGGGAGCGAATAGCGAAGCTGTTTAGAGTCTGTAGAATTATGCTTCGATACACAGAAATGCACCGGCAGGGACGCCGGGGCAAGGAGCTATCGAGCCACGGAGGGCGAGTAGCGACGGTTTCGTCAGCTGGAGAAAATCTATAAGCATAATTCGTACAGAATCTTAACAGCGCAGCGTAGCGAACAGGGCAGCATGTGGACGCTCGCGATGGACGCATCTTACGTGCCGTCCTTAGAACCACAATGAAGCAACAAAACAATGACTACAATAAGACCGCAAAAGAGGGAGAAAACATGGAATTTAACGGGGTATTTCACCAGGCATACGACAACTACTGCTATCCTTTAAATGAGGATGAATTAATCATAAATATAAAGACCGGTTATGATGTGAAGGAAGTAAATATCATACTCGGTGACCCATTCGCAGCCGGTATCTTAGGCGGTGGTGAGACCTGGAATGGCGATAAGCAGCCGATAATATTTAAAAAGAAATTAAAGCACCAGATATGGTGGACCACCACGGTAAAGCCACCATTCAAGAGACTTAAATATTATTTTGAGCTCATCACAGAGGATGAGAGATGGTTTTACTTTGAGGATGGCTTCGTGAGTGCAGAGCAGATGGCACTTGAGGGCAGAAGCCGCCAGTGCTTTGTATTCCCGTGGATGAATCCGTGTGATATTCCGGTCACACCGAAGTGGGTAAATGACACTATATGGTATCAGATATTTCCGGATAGATTCTGCAATGGAGACCACTCGATAGATCCTGATTATGTTGTTCCGTGGAGAAACAGGGGAAAGGTCAAAAATGAGGAGTGCTTCGGCGGAGATCTCGCCGGAATCATTAAAAAGCTTGATTACTTAAAGGAGCTTGGAATAAACGGAATCTACCTGACACCGATAAACGAGTCACCGAGCAATCATAAGTATGATACAACGGATTATGCAAAGATTGACCCGCGCTTTGGAGATGAAGATACCTTTAAGAGGCTTGTGTTAGAAGCCCATAAGCGTGATATGAGAATAATGCTTGACGGAGTGTTCAACCACTGTGGCTATTATTTTGCACCGTGGCAGGACGTTTTAGCAAAGGGAGCGGATTCAGAGTATTATGACTGGTTTATGATCAATGAATGGCCTCTTGACTTTAAGCATGGAGCGGCTAAAAAGGGACAGTTTTATACGTTTGGATTTTTTGACAATATGCCAAAGCTCAATACAAATAATCCGGCGGTGCGAAAATACTTTATCGATATCTGCGCCAACTGGGTAGAAAATTATCATATAGACGGACTGCGCCTTGATGTGGCAAATGAGGTGTCACACCGCTTCTGCAAGGAGCTTAGGGCAAGGCTTAAGGAAATCAATCCGGATATTTACATTTTGGGCGAAATATGGCATAATGCTCTTCCGTGGCTGCGTGGAGATGAGTTCGATGCGGTTATGAACTATCCGCTTGGAGAGAGCATCAAGGATTTCTGGATAGATAAGAGCCAGACGAATCAGGATTTTGAGTATACTATAAACAGATGTTATACCAACTACATGCAGCAGACCAATGATGTGCTTTTCAATCTGCTTGATTCACATGATACAAAGCGCCTTCGCTCTGATACAAAGAATCTCGACCAGTATTTTGCACAGCTTGCAGTGCTTTTTGCCATGCCGGGCAGCCCATGTATATATTACGGCACTGAGATTGCCATGCCGGGCAGCTATGACCCTGACTGCAGACGATGTATGCCGTGGGATGATATTGAGGCAGGCAGGTTTAAGGAGCGCATTGAGATGGTATCAAAGCTCATTCATTTAAGGGCGAGTGAGCCGCTTTTAAAGGGCAGAAACTTCCATTTCCCTGACGATTTTGCTGACAATCCAAGGGTAATCCAGTTCAGAAAGATGGGCTGGGTGGATACATATGTGGAGGTTATAGTCAACTGCTCTGATGAGGATATTGAGGTGCCAAAGGATGGCGAGGTACTTTTTGAGAGGCATTGCATAGATACCACACTGCTGACCAACGGAATATTAATCAGAAAAATCGTAGGCAATGGCGATAAGTAAAAGAAACAGGAGAATTAAACGAAAATATGGCTAAATATGAGTTACTAAAACAAGAGGGACGTGCCAAGAGAGGTACATTCCATACTGTGCATGGAGATATACAGACACCTGTATTTATGAATGTAGGAACAGTAGGTGCGATAAAGGGTGCTGTCTCTACGGACGATTTAAAGGAGATAAAGTGTCAGGTTGAGCTGTCAAATACATATCACCTGCATGTAAGAACCGGAGACAAAATAATTAAAGAGCTTGGCGGACTGCACAAATTCATGGTGTGGGACAGACCAATCCTTACAGATTCCGGCGGATTCCAGGTGTTTTCACTGGCAGGTCTTCGCAAAATAAAGGAGGAGGGCGTGTACTTCAACTCGCATATTGACGGTGCAAAGATTTTTATGGGACCGGAGGAGAGCATGCAGATACAGTCAAACCTCGGCTCCACGATAGCTATGGCATTTGACGAGTGCCCATCTAGCGTTGCAGACAGACAGTATGTGACAAACTCTGTAAACAGGACCGCGCGCTGGCTTGAGAGGTGCAAAAAGGAGATGGCACGCTTAAACAGTTTACCGGATACTATCAACAAGGAGCAGCTCTTATTCGGTATCAATCAGGGAGCTATTTATGATGATATAAGAATTGACCATGCAAAGCGCATTTCTGAGCTTGAGCTGGACGGCTATGCTGTCGGCGGACTGGCGGTAGGAGAGAGCCATGAGGAGATGTACCATATTCTTGATGAAACAGTGCCTCATCTGCCTGTTAATAAACCTACATACCTGATGGGAGTAGGAACTCCTGCCAATATACTTGAGGGTGTAGAGAGAGGAATCGACTTCTTTGACTGTGTATACCCAAGCAGAAACGGCCGTCACGGACATGTATACACGAATCACGGCAAGCTTAATCTGTTCAACCAGAAGTATCAGAAGGATATGCGCCCTATTGAGGAGGGCTGTAACTGTCCTGCCTGCCGTACATATTCGCGTGCATATATCAGGCATCTTTTAAAGGCAAAGGAGATGCTCGGAATGAGACTGTGCGTGCTCCATAATTTGTATTTCTACAACAACATGATGGAGGAGATAAGGGATTCACTTGATGCAGGCCGTTTTGCCTCATACAAGGCTGAAAAGCTCTATGGAATGACACAGGGAGAGCAGAGCTAGCAGATAAATATAAAAAATCTCGAAAATGATAAAAAATCCTTGCCGTTAGCACGTTTAACGTGTATTATGGTAATAGTGCTTAAAACACATCAATTATAGAATATTTAGGAGGAACAATTGATGACATCAATTTTAGCAAACGGTCAGGCAGCAGGAACAATTGGAATGATTGTCTGGTTAGTAGTACTTTTCGCAGTTATGTATTTTCTTATGATCCGTCCACAGAAGAAGGAGCAGAAGAAAAAGGAGCTTATGCTTAATGAAGTTGCAACAGGAGACACAGTTCTTACAACAAGTGGATTTTACGGTACAGTTATCGATATCGAGGACGATACTGTAATCGTTGAGTTTGGTAACAACAAGAACTGCCGTATTCCAATGCAGAAGGCAGCTATCGCTGACCTTGAGAAAGCAGAGGATTCAGCTAAATAATGCAGATTTGTAAAGCCGTCACATAAGTGGCGGTTTTCTTATTATCCGCATCTCTTGCAATAATAATAAAAAACTGTTATTATAGTATGCAGTTATTATAAGCTGCAGTTATAAATTGCATGAAAAAGTAAAATATCCCGGCATATTGAAATAACTACTTTAATGCTTTAATATAAGAATATGTATTTTTATGTAAAAGAGGTAAGAAATTATGGAATATAAAGTTGGTGTAATTTCAGGAGATGGAATCGGACCGGAGATAGTCACTGAGGCAAAAAAGGTATTGGACAAAATAGCAGACAAGTATGGACACAGCTTCAACTACACAGACATCCTTATGGGTGGCTGCTCAATTGATGCTACAGGTGTTCCTCTTACAGATGAGGCTATTGCGACTGCACTTGATTCAGATGCGGTGCTGATGGGTTCTATCGGTGGCAACACAGCCACATCACCATGGTACAAGCTGGCACCTGAGCTTCGTCCGGAGGCAGGACTTTTAAAGCTTAGAAAGTCGCTCAATCTGTTTGCAAATCTTAGACCGGCATACCTGTACAAGGAGCTTGCTGCAGCATGTCCGCTCCGTAGCGATATCATCGGAGACGGATTTGATATGATGATTATGCGTGAGCTTACAGGAGGTCTTTACTTCGGAGCCAGAGAGACAAAAGAGGTGGATGGAGTTGTTACGGCCACAGATACACTGACATACAATGAGAATGAAATTAGAAGAATCGCAAAGCGGGGCTTCGATATAGCCATGAAGAGAAGGAAAAAGGTCACATCCGTAGACAAGGCAAATGTGCTTGATTCTTCCAGATTATGGAGAAAGATCGTCGAGGAGGTCGCTAAGGATTATCCGGAGGTTACATACGAGCATATGCTTGTTGATAACTGTGCAATGCAGCTTGTCAAGGATCCTAAGCAGTTTGATATTATCCTCACGGAGAATATGTTTGGCGATATTTTATCAGATGAAGCAAGCATGGTGACAGGCTCAATCGGTATGCTTTCATCAGCAAGCCTTAACGATACAAAGTTCGGACTTTACGAGCCAAGTGGCGGATCTGCTCCTGATATTGCAGGAAAGGGCATTGCAAACCCTATCGCAACAATCCTTTCAGCAGCCATGATGCTTCGTTACTCGTTTGATCTGGACAAGGAAGCACAGGCAATCGAGGATGCTGTAAAGCAGGTGCTTAAGGAGGGCTACAGGACAATCGACATCATGCCACAGCCGGGTGAGACTACAGAGGGTATCACACAGGTAGGCACAGCGCAGATGGGGGATCTCATCGCAGAACGTGTGTAGCTGCATGACTTATAATAGACAGCTAACAGGTTATAGATAGGCAGATCGTTATGTATACAGTAGTAATGATGAAGTACTCAAAGAAATAGTCGGAGATAAATAAGGAGATAAAATATGATAAGTGATAACGCAAGAGCCGGAATGCAGCAGGCACCGGCAAGAAGTTTATTTAATGCTCTTGGTTTTACACCGGAGGAAATGAAAAAGCCTATGGTCGGAATCGTAAGCTCATTCAATGAGATTGTTCCGGGCCATATGAATATAGACAAAATCGTTGAGGCTGTAAAGCTTGGAGTTGCAGAGGCAGGCGGAGTTCCTGTAGTATTTCCTGCAATCGCAGTGTGCGATGGTATTGCAATGGGACATGTAGGTATGAAATATTCCCTTGTCACAAGAGATCTGATTGCTGATTCTACAGAGTGTATGGCAATCGCTCATCAGTTTGATGCACTTGTAATGGTTCCAAACTGTGACAAGAACGTGCCGGGACTTCTGATGGCGGCTGCACGTCTTAATCTGCCTACAGTATTTGTATCAGGCGGACCAATGCTCGCAGGCCACGTAAAGGGCAGAAAGAGAAGTCTTTCATCGATGTTTGAGGCTGTCGGCTCATACGCTGCTGGTACTATGACTGAGGATGATGTATGTGAGTATGAGAACAAGGTATGTCCTACCTGCGGTTCATGCTCGGGAATGTACACAGCCAACTCTATGAACTGTCTTACAGAGGCACTCGGTATGGGACTTCGCGGAAACGGAACAATACCTGCTGTATATTCAGAGCGTATCCGTCTTGCAAAGCATGCAGGAATGGCTGTTATGGATATGTACAACAAGGGTATCAAGGCAAGAGATATCATCACAAAGGATGCAATAATGAACGCACTCACAGTTGATATGGCACTCGGCTGCTCTACAAACTCTATGCTTCATCTTCCGGCTATCGCTCATGAGATAGGCTTTGATTTTGATATCAGCTTTGCAAATCCAATCAGTGAGAGGACACCAAATCTCTGCCACCTTGCCCCGGCAGGCCCTACATATATGGAGGACTTAAACGAGGCCGGCGGTGTGTGGGCTGTCATGAAAGAGCTTGCTGATATCGGACTTTTAAATACAGACTGTATGACTGTTACAGGAAAGACAGTTGGAGAGAATATAAAGAATGCAGTCAATAGGGACCCTGAGGTCATCAGACCGGTAGACAATCCATATTCAAAGACCGGAGGACTTGCAGTGCTTAAAGGAAATCTGGCTCCGGACGGCTCTGTAGTAAAGCGTTCAGCAGTTGTCGATGAGATGATGGTTCATGAGGGCCCTGCAAGAGTATTTGACTGCGAGGAGGATGCAATTGCAGCAATAAAGGGCGGCAAGATCGTAGAGGGTGATGTAGTTGTCATCAGATACGAGGGACCAAAGGGCGGCCCTGGAATGAGAGAGATGCTTAATCCTACATCCGCTATTGCCGGAATGGGACTTGGAAGCTCTGTAGCACTCATCACAGACGGACGTTTTTCAGGAGCTTCAAGAGGAGCTTCAATAGGTCATGTTTCACCTGAGGCCGCAGTAGGCGGACCGATTGCCCTGGTTGAAGAGGGAGATATCATAAAGATTGATATTCCAAACATGAAGCTTGAGCTCGATGTGTCAGACGAGGTGCTTGCTGAGCGTAAGGCAAAGTGGCAGCCAAGGGAGCCGAAGGTTACAACAGGCTATTTGAAGAGATACGCAGCGCTTGTTACATCAGGAAACAGAGGAGCCATCCTTGCACTTCCGGGCGAGCAGAACGCGTAGTATATATTTTGATAGAAAATTCAGTACGAATAAGGCTTTTACCTATTATCGTAAGGGATTCGTATAAGAAAAAGAGGAATACAAGATGCAGTTAACAGGATCACAGGTTATTATAGAATGCTTAAAAGAACAGGGTGTTGACACAGTATTCGGTTATCCGGGAGGAGCCATCCTTAATGTCTATGACGAGCTCTACAAGCATCCGGAGATTAAGCATGTGCTGACCTCACATGAGCAGGGAGCAAGCCATGCGGCCGACGGCTATGCGAGAAGCACTGGAAAAGTTGGCGTCTGTCTGGCTACAAGCGGACCGGGGGCGACAAATCTGGTCACAGGAATTTCGACAGCATACATGGATTCAATTCCAATCGTCGCAATCACATGTAATGTCGGAGTCTCGTTACTTGGAAAGGACAGCTTTCAGGAGATAGATATTGCCGGAATTACAACGCCTGTAACCAAATACAGCTTTATTGTAAAGGATGTAGAGAAGCTTGCAGATACAATACGCAGAGCTTTCAATATAGCAAGAAAAGGCAGACCGGGTCCTGTACTTGTGGATATTCCAAAGAATGTTACGGCAGATCTGGTAGAGTACACCAGACAGGAAATTAAGCTTCCTGAGCGTGAGACAGAAACAATTACAGACAGTGACATTGATAATGCAATTGAACTCATAAAAGCATCCAAAAAGCCATATATATTTGTTGGAGGCGGAGTGGTTCTCTCCGGAGCAAGCAAAGAGCTTAAGGAATTTGTAGACAAGGTGAATGCACCTGTTTGCGATACGCTCATGGGCAAGGGTGCATATGATGGCACAAGTGATAACTACACAGGCATGCTTGGTATGCATGGCACAAAGACCTCAAACCTTGGAGTTTCAGAGTGCGACCTTTTGATTGCGATTGGTACACGTTTTTCGGACAGAGTGCTTGGCAATCCTAAAAAGTTTGCAGACCAGGCCAAGATATTGCAGTTTGATGTAGACGCAGCAGAGATTAATAAAAATATCCGTGTTACATCGAGTGTTATAGGCGATGTGAAGGAAATACTTACACGCATCAACGAAAAGCTTACGCAGCTTGACCACAATTCATGGGTAGAGCATGTGCTTGCATATGCAAAGACTTTTCCTCTTACATATCACAAAGAGGGACTTAGCGGACCATTTGTTATTGAAAAAATCTATGAAATGACAAAAGGAAATGCTATAATGGTTACTGAGGTCGGTCAGCATCAGATGTGGGCAGCCCAGTATTACAAATACAGTAAGCCAAGAACACTTCTTACATCAGGAGGTCTTGGTACCATGGGATACGGTCTTGGTGCTGCAATTGGTGCCCAGACAGCAAATCCTGACAGGACTGTAGTTAATATTGCAGGTGACGGATGCTTCAGAATGAACATGAACGAGCTTGCAACAGCTTCAAGAGAAAAGCTTCCTCTTATCGAGGTTATAATAAACAACCATGTACTTGGAATGGTACGCCAGTGGCAGACTCTTTTTTACGAGAAGCATTACTCGGCAACCGTACTTGATGATGGGGTGGATTATGTAAAGCTTTCAGAAGCAATGGGAGCCACCGCACGACGTGTTAAGACCCAGGAAGAATTTGAAAAAGCATTTGCAGATGCCTTAAAGAGCAAGACACCGTTTGTCATCGATTGTATCATTGATTCAGATGACAAGGTATGGCCTATGGTTGCACCGGGCAAGCCTATCAACGAGTCTTTCGATGAAGAGGACTACAATGCGACACAAGGAGGAAATTAGAGTGAGTAGAGTTTACAATTTTTCAGCAGGACCTGCAGTTTTACCTGAGGAGGTATTGCAGGAAGCAGCAGCAGAGATGATGGATTATAAGGGAAGCGGAATGTCGGTTATGGAGATGAGCCACAGATCTAAATGGTTTGATGACATCATCAAGGATGCCGAGAAAGATCTCCGCGAGCTTATGAATATACCTGACAATTACAAGGTACTTTTCCTTCAGGGTGGTGCTTCACAGTTCTTCGCTGAGGTACCGATGAACCTTATGAAAAATAAAAAAGCAGGATACATTATCACAGGTCAGTGGGCTAAAAAGGCGTTTGCCGAGGCTAAGATTTACGGAGACGCCGTAGAGCTTGCTTCGTCTGCAGATGAGACCTTCTCATACATACCTGACTGTTCAGATTTACCAATCACAGATGATATGGATTATGTATATATTTGCGAGAACAATACTATCTACGGAACAAAGTACAAGAAGCTTCCAAACACAAAGGGAAAGAACCTTGTAGCTGATGTATCTTCATGCTTCTTATCAGAGTCTGTAGATGTATCAAAATATGCTGTTATCTATGGCGGAGTACAGAAGAATGTAGGACCTGCCGGAGTAGTTATAGCAATTATCAGAGAGGACCTTATCACAGATGATTGTCTACCGGGCACACCAACTATGCTCAAGTGGAAGACTCAGGCCGATAACGATTCTCTTTACAATACACCACCATGCTACGGCATCTATATCTGTGGCAAGGTATTCAAATGGCTCAAGAAGATGGGCGGTCTTTCAGTTATGAAGGAGAGAAATGAGGAGAAGGCCAAGATTCTCTACGATTTCCTTGATCAGAGCAAGCTCTTTAAGGGAACAGTAAGAAAAGAGGACAGATCACTCATGAATGTTCCGTTTGTAACAGGAGATGCAGAGCTTGATGCCAAGTTTGTAAAGGAGGCAACTGCAGCCGGATTTGTAAACCTTAAAGGACACCGTACAGTTGGCGGAATGAGAGCATCTATCTACAATGCTATGCCAAAAGAGGGCGTTGAGAAGCTTGTAGAGTTTATGAAGAAGTTTGAGGAGGAGAATGCATAATGTTTAATTACACATGCTTAAACCCAATCGCAGGAGTAGGTCTTGACCTGTTCTCTGACGATTATAAAAAGGTTGATGATATTAAGGATGCAGATGCAGCACTTGTAAGAAGTGCCGCTATGCATGACATGGAGCTTGGTGACAAGGTGCTTGCTGTGGCAAGAGCAGGAGCAGGAGTAAACAATATTCCGCTTGACAAGTGTGCCGAGCAGGGAATTGTTGTATTCAACACACCGGGAGCCAATGCAAACGGTGTTAAGGAGCTTGTGTTTGCCGGAATGCTTTATGCATCAAGAGATATCGTTGGAGGTATCGACTGGTGTCTTGCAAACCAGAACGATGAGAATATTGCAAAGACAGCCGAGAAGCAGAAAAAGAACTTTGCAGGAACAGAGATTTCAGGCAAGAAGCTCGGTGTTATCGGACTTGGAGCCATCGGTGTACTTGTTGCAAATGCTGCAGTACATATGGGCATGGATGTTTACGGATATGATCCATACATCTCAGTAAATGCCGCATGGAACCTTTCAAGAAGCGTTAAGCATATCAGTAATGTTGAGGACATCTACAAGAATTGTGATTTCATCACAATCCATGTACCTCTTCTTGATTCAACAAAGAAGATGGTAAACGCTGATGCTATTGCAATGATGAAGCCAACCGCTATCGTATTAAATTTTGCCAGAGATCTTCTCGTTGACGAAGAGGCTATGGTAGATGCACTTGCCAAGGGAAAGGTTAAGAAGTATGTTTCAGATTTCCCTAACAACACAACTGTTGGAGCAAAGGGCTGCATCGTAACACCTCATCTTGGAGCATCTACAGCAGAGTCAGAGGACAATTGTGCAGTTATGGCTGTCAAGGAGCTGAGAGATTACTTAGAGAATGGTAATATCGTTCACTCAGTCAACTTCCCTGACTGCAGCATGGGTGCATGCACAGCTTCAGGCAGAGTCGGAATCCTTCACAAGAATGTTAAGGGTATGATTGGACAGATTACAACAGCTCTTGCAGAGGCTGATATCAATGTATCTGATCTGACAAACAAGGGCAAGGGTGACTATGCATATTCACTTCTTGATCTTGATTCAGCTATTGATGCTTCTACCGTTGAGAAGCTTTCTGCCATTGACGGAGTGCTCAGAGTGAGAGTTATTAAATAGTGAATTAATATTTGATTTAAATACTGATCCCCCATATTTTATATGGGGGATTTAGTGGGTTATAAGGAAATAACAAATATAGAAAATATATAAGAAATATAAGAGATATAAGAGAGATATAGGAGATTATATGATTAGACAAATTCTTGGTGAAGTATCAGTGCCGGTTGCAAATACCGAGGTACAGCAGGTTATTGAAAACCCGGGCATTGTAAAGACGTATCTGGAGAAATATATGCCATCGCTTATAAGCTTTCTCGTGCAGCTTGTTGTTGCGATTGTGATACTGCTTATTGGTATTAAGGTGATTAAATCAATCGTAAAAATAATAAAAAAAGGATTTGATAGAAGCAGAATGGACGCTGCAGTGGCATCGTTTCTGGCAAATGTGATTAAATATTTTTTGTATTTTATCCTTGTCATGGCATTGCTTTCGGGCTTTGGAGTGGCGACCGGCTCTGTTATAGCGGTTCTTGGCTCTGCCGGACTTACTGTAGGTATGGCATTGCAGGGCAGTCTGTCAAATTTTGCAGGAGGAGTGCTTATTCTTTTGATGAAGCCGTTTGGCGTGGGCGATTACATAGTTGACGGTTCAAGTGGTACAGAGGGCACTGTAAAGGATATAAATCTGTTTTATACAAGGCTTTTGACAATAGATAACAAGATGGTTATGATACCAAACGGAAAGCTTGCTGATTCGTGTATCACAAATGTATCTATGATGGATAAGAGGATGCTTGATTTGAGAGTAACAGTATCCTACAGTACAGATTTAGCATTTGCAAAGAGTGTGCTGGAATCTGTTGTCACATCAGCAGATACGATGCTTCGCGATGAGCCGAGCAATGTGTTTGTGAGTGAGTTGCAGGATTCGGCAATAGAGCTCGGTGCGAGAATCTGGGTGAAGAACGAGGATTACTGGAACACAAAATGGCAGCTTACAGAAGAAATTAAAACAGCATTTGATAAAAATAACATCGAAATTCCGTTTCCACAGGTGGATGTTAATATTCAGACAGGGGCATAGAACTTTGTTTTGAAAGCCGGATGTTGTAAAATATGCCTTTAACAGATTTTTTGTGGTAAATATACTTTTAATTTAACTATAATATGTAAAAATGTGGTATACTATCATCATCGCATTTTAGGAGGAATAATTGATGACGATTCACGATTTGGCTGAATACGAGATTTTAGATGAGCACAGAGTGGAGGATGTCCAGTCGGATGGATTCATTCTGAGACACAAAAAAAGTGGTGCAAGGATTGCCATTTTATCAAATAATGATGATAACAAGGTCTTTTATATAGGCTTCAGGACTCCGCCGGAGGATGAGACGGGTGTACCGCATATTATTGAGCATACCACACTATGCGGTTCAAAGAAGTTCCCTGTAAAGGATCCTTTTATTGAGCTGGCAAAGGGCTCGCTCAATACATTTTTAAATGCTATGACATACCCTGACAAGACAGTTTATCCTGTTGCCAGCTGTAATGATCAGGATTTTAAGAATCTCATGGATGTGTATCTGGATGCAGTGTTTAATCCAAATATCACAAAGTACGAGGAGATTTTCAAGCAGGAGGGCTGGCACTACGAGCTTACAGGCAAGGATGATGAGCTTAAGATAAACGGAGTGGTGTACAATGAGATGAAGGGAGCATACTCATCGCCGGATGAGGTGCTTTCAAGCCAGATTTACCGCTCACTTTTCCCTGACAATACCTACAGCAAGGATTCAGGCGGTAATCCGGAGTATATTCCTAAGCTTACGTATGAAGCATATCTGGACTTCTATCACAAGTATTATCATCCATCCAATTCATACATTTATCTGTATGGTGATATGGATGTTGTCGAGAGACTTGAGTGGCTGGATAAGGAATATCTGAGCCTGTATGATTATAAAAAAGTTAATTCAGAAATTAATAAACAGCCTGCATTTGATGAAATAAAGAATGTTGAGGCAGAGTATTCAATTACCATGGATGATTCACAGGAGAATAAGACTTATCTATCTTATAACCGTGTGGTAGGGGATTCGCTTGATGAGATGCTCTATCAGGCATTTGATGTGCTTGACTATGCACTTGTCAGCTCACCGGGAGCGCCGGTGAAACAGGCATTGATAGATGCGGGAATCGGTGATGATGTGTATGGCTCATACGATGCGGGCATTCTGCAGCCGGTATTTTCGTTTGTGGCAAAGAATGCCAATGCATCTCAGGCAGATGAGTTTGAAAATATTATAGAAAACACTCTTAAAGAAGTTGTTAAAACAGGAATTAATAAAGAAGCACTCCTTGCGGGAATCAACAGCAGCGAGTTTAAGTTCAGGGAGGCTGACTTCGGACAGTTTCCTAAGGGACTCCTTTTTGGATTAAACTGCTTAGACAGCTGGCTGTTTGATGATATGAAGCCTTTTATACATCTGGAGTGTCTTGGTACCTTTGCAAAGCTTCGAAAGGCTGTAGATACGGATTATTTTGAAAAGCTTATACAGGAATATCTGCTTGACAATACCCATGGTTCATCTGTCACAGTAAAGCCGAAGCGTGGACTTGGTAATGAGAGGGAGGAGGCTTTGGCAAAGGAGCTTTCCGATTACAAGGCATCTCTTTCGGATGAAGAGATTGACAAGCTGATTGAGGAGACAGAGCATTTAAAGAAATATCAGGAGGAGCCTTCGTCAGATGAGGATCTGCGTAAGCTTCCGATGCTTACAAGAGCTGACATGAAAAAGGAGGCTATGCCTTTTTCAAACATTGAGGACACACTTTCAGATGTAAAGGTTGTGCGCCATGACATAGAGTCAAACGGTATTGATTATATATCATTTTTATTTGATGCAGGTGATTTTGCACAGAGCGAGCTTGGCTATCTTGGCTTTTTCACAAACGCACTCGGATTGGTGAGTACCGAAAATTACAGCTATACCGATTTAGCCAATGCGACCAATATATATACCGGCGGAATCAGCACAGGTACTGCAAGTCACCCGGATATTAAGGATAGAAATAATTTCGTTTTTAAGTTTGAGGTGAAGCTGAAGGTATTGGAGAAAAATCTTGACAAGGCACTTGAGCTTATGGAGCAGATGCTTCTTACATCTGATTTTACCGATACAAAGAGACTGGGCGAGATTGTAGCACAGATTAAGGCAAGGCTTCAGGCTAACCTGAGCAGCTCAGGCCATCTGGTTGCAGCTATGCGAAGCATGTCGAGCTTCTCACGCTATGCACTTTATCAGGACGAGCTAAAGGGTATTGCTTTTTACCGCTCTATATGCCGTATAGAAAAGGAGCTTTTCGAGTCACCGGAGAGTGTGTCAGATAAGCTTGCTGCAATAGCCAAAAAGCTGTTTGCAAGAAACAGAATGCTCATCAGCTTTACCGGAAATAGTGAAGCATATGGCAATGCAAAGCTATCATTGGAGAAAGTTATAGCTGGATTTGATAAAATGAGTGCTGTAGGCAATCAGGCTGAGGTTCATTTTAACACAGCAAAGGAAGCCTTTATCGATGCATCCCAGATACAGTATGTGGCAAAAACAGGTGATTTCATCTGCGAGGGCTATGAATACACCGGAGCACTGAGACTGCTGCGTATCATCTTAAGCTATGATTATCTCTGGATAAATGTCAGGGTAAAGGGTGGTGCTTACGGCTGCATGAATACATTCCTTAGAAGCGGAGAGAGCTACTTTGTCTCATATAGAGACCCTAACCTTTCAGACACACTTGATGTCTATGACAGAATACCTGAGTATATAAAGAGCTTTTCGCCTGATGAGAGGGATATGACCAAGTATATTATCGGTACCTTCAGTGCACTTGATACGCCTATGAATCCGGAAGCAAAGGGTAGCAGATCACTGTCTGCATATCTCGAGGGTATTACCTACGAGCAGATTCAAAAGGAGAGAAATGAGATACTAAATGCACAGCCAGAGGATATCAGAAGGCTTGCAGACCTTGTAGAGGCAGTACTTAAGAAGGACAGTATATGTGTCATCGGCAATGAAAATATGATTAAAGAGTCGGCAGGGCTCTTTGAGAATGTTGAAAAGCTTATATAAATACAGATTCACATAGGAGGAAAAATGATACAGAATTTCAAATCGGGTTTTGTTACAATAATCGGTAGACCAAACGTGGGCAAGTCAACACTGATGAACAGGCTTATCGGTCAGAAAATTGCCATCACCTCAAACAAGCCTCAGACCACAAGAAATCGCATCCAGACAGTATACACGGATATGGAAAAGGGACAGATAGTGTTCCTTGATACTCCGGGCATACACAAGGCAAAAAACAAGCTGGGCGAGTATATGGTCAATGTAGCGGAAAAGACATTAAATGAGGTGGATGTTGTGCTGTGGCTTGTGGAACCGACCAACTTTATCGGGGCGGGAGAGCAGCATATCATAGAGCAGCTTAAAAAGGTTAATACACCTGTTATATTGATTATCAACAAGGTAGATACAGTGGAAAAGGAAAAGGTGCTTGAATATATAGACACCTACCGCAAGGTATACGACTTTGCAGAGATTATTCCTACATCAGCCTTAAGAGGACAGAATACGGATGATGTTATTAATTCTATATTTAAGTATTTGCCTTATGGCCCACAGTTCTATGATGAGGACACCATCACAGATCAGCCGGAGCGTGCAATCTGTGCTGAGATTATCAGGGAAAAAGCACTCCATGCTTTAAATGATGAGGTACCGCATGGCATTGCCGTAGGAATTGACCGCATGAAAACAAGAAAGACAAAGAGTGGTTCTATTATAGATATGGATGCCACAATTGTCTGCGAGCGAGACTCCCATAAAGGAATCATTATAGGAAAGCAGGGCAGCATGCTCAAAAAAATCGGCACCAATGCGCGCTATGAGATGGAAAGACTGCTTGACTGCAAGGTGAATTTAAAGCTATGGGTCAAGGTAAAGAAGGATTGGAGAGACAGCGACTTCCTCATCAAGAACTTTGGATACAAAGAGGAAGAATAGTATTTTGAAAGTAAGATTAAGATGTCACAGAGTGTAGTGTTGACCGGTATGGTGCTTTCGGCCATGCCGGTAGGGGATTTTGACAAAAGAATAACGATTCTCACAAAGGAACGGGGAAAAATCACAGCCTTTGCAAGGGGCGCAAGACGTCCAAACAGCCAGCTTATGGCAGGAAGCAATCCATTTTCGTTCGGTGAGTTTGAGCTGTTTGAGGGTAAAAGCGCATATTCTCTTTCAAAGGTCACAATCAGTAACTATTTCAGGGAGCTGACACAGGATTTGGAAGCAGTATACACCGGGTTTTACTTTCTGGAGTTCTGCGGATATTTTTGTCAGGAGAACAATGACGAGAAGGATATGTTAAAGCTCCTTTATCAATCACTCAGGGCTCTTGAATCACCGGCATATAAAAATGAGCTGGTCAGGGCTGTTTTTGAGCTTAAAGCTATTACGATAAATGGCGAGGGACCATCGCTGTTTTCATGTATACACTGTCATTCAAGGGAAGGACTTAATGTCTTTTCGGCAAGACGCGGAGGCGTGTTTTGCGCTAACTGTGGCACGCAGGTGCAGGGCAGGCATATACTAAGTGATACACTCTATACCATGCAGTATATTGTTTCAGCAGATATCACAAAGCTATACAGGTTTGCAGTGTCAGATGATGTGCTTGAGGAGCTGAGGAGCATAATGAAGGAATATCTTTCAATCTATGTGCATCATGATTTTAAATCAGCAGCTTTCCTTTGATAAATTAAAGCAAGAAATTAAATCATGAAATAATTAATAGATACCATGTATATCGTTGTTTAAGCTATAAGCATTACTGTAATTGCTCTTTTAAATATGATACTTGAAATCATATATACAAAAGGGTATAATGGCATAGATTATATTTTAGGAGGCAGCTATGAATAAAAAGCTATCAATGCTGTTGCCTGTTATTGCGACATGCGGTTTGCTTGCCGGGTGCGGTACAGATTATTATACCAAGGACAGCACGGTGTTTGTTGCAAAAAACGGCAGTGTGGTATCTACGGATGTCGAGGACTTTGATACAGCTACATACAAGCAGGATGACTTACAAAGCTATGTTGACAAGTCAATAGACGATTACAATAAGAAAAATGACGGTTCGGTCAAGCTCAAAAAGCTGACTGTCGAGAAAAAGAAAGCATCACTTACCATGAGCTATGCTTCAACTGACGAATATACTGATTTTAATGGGACAAAGCTCTTTTCAGGGACTATTGCAGAGGCTCTGGCAGCCGGATATGATTTCAAGACTGATTTTGCTGCAATAGATGATGGTAAGGCAAAGAAATGTGAATCATCTGAGTTTCTGGATGAAAACGGCTACAAGGTAGTTATTTATGAGGGCAGTTCAAATCTGCATGTGAAAGGCAAAATATTATATGTATCTGTCGACAATGTAAAGCTTGTAGATGATAATACAGTTGCGATTGGTGACAAATACAGCATGCTTGCCTCACAGCCTACAGGGACAGAGAGTGTCACAGAGGGCACAGAAGCAGTAAAATCCGATGCGACGGAAGGAACGGAAAACGGAGCGGATGACAGTGTCAGCGATGATGATATATTAAACTCGGTCAAGGAAGATAACGAGGTTACATTCGACTTTGACAGCGAGGAGGATAATTCGGTGCCGGTGTCATATGTCACATATGTTATATATAAGTAGTATATAAGCAGACTGATAAATAGATTAGTGCATTAATACTTAAATAAACTATAAATAAAATCTATTACAATTCGGATTGTTAAATCGTTATTTAATTTTAAATAAGAATAAAAATCATAAGATAGAGAGGAAACAAGAATTATGGAAAAGACCATGGACAAAATCGTACAGGTAGCAAAAGCAAGAGGATTTGTATATCCGGGCTCAGAAATTTACGGAGGTCTTGCAAATACATGGGATTATGGAAACCTGGGAGTAGAGCTTAAAAACAACGTAAAAAGAGCATGGTGGAAGAAATTTATCCAGGAGAATCCTTATAACGTAGGTGTAGACTGTGCCATCCTCATGAATCCTCAGACATGGGTTGCATCAGGACATCTCGGCGGCTTCTCAGATCCGCTTATGGATTGTAAGGAGTGCCACGAGCGATTCAGAGCCGACAAAATCATCGAGGATTTTGCACAGGACAATGGTATTGAGCTTGAGACATCAGTTGATGGCTGGACAAACGAGCAGATGGTAGATTTCATCAAGGAGCACAATGTTCCATGTCCATCATGCGGCAAGCACAATTTCACAGATATCAGACAGTTCAACCTCATGTTCAAGACATTCCAGGGTGTTACAGAGGATGCTAAGAATACAGTATATCTTCGTCCTGAGACAGCACAGGGTATCTTTGTAAACTTTAAAAATGTACAGCGTACATCACGTAAAAAGATTCCATTCGGTATTGGACAGGTTGGTAAGTCATTCCGTAACGAGATTACACCTGGTAACTTCACCTTCAGAACACGTGAGTTCGAGCAGATGGAGCTTGAGTTCTTCTGCGAGCCTGGAACAGACCTTGAGTGGTTTAAGTATTGGAGAGGCTTCTGCCGCGACTGGCTGATTTCTCTTGGAATCAAGGAGGATGAGATGAGACTGCGTGATCATGATCCTGCCGAGTTAGCCTTCTATTCAAAGGGAACTACAGATATCGAGTTCTTATTCCCGTTCGGATGGGGCGAGCTGTGGGGCATTGCAGATCGTACAGATTATGACCTCGGACGTCATCAGGAAGTTTCAGGACAGGATCTCACATACTTTGATGACCAGAAGAATGAGAAATATCTGCCATACGTTATCGAGCCATCACTCGGTGCTGACCGTGTAGTACTCGCTTTCCTTTGTGCAGCTTATGATGAGGAGGATATCGGTACACCGGAGAAGCCGGATGTAAGAACAGTATTCCATTTCCATCCTGCACTTGCACCAGTAAAGATTGGAGTGCTTCCACTGTCAAAGAAGCTCAATGAGAGCGCTGAGAAGGTATTTGCACAGCTGTCAAAGACATACAACTGTGAGTATGATGACAGAGGAACAATCGGAAAGAGATATCGTCGTCAGGACGAAATAGGAACACCATTCTGCGTGACATATGATTTCGATTCAGAGGAAGATCACTGCGTGACAGTGCGTGACCGTGATACAATGGAGCAGGAGCGTATCGCAATTGATGAGCTTGATGCTTATTTTGCAAAGAAATTTGAATTTTAATTTTGTAATATAATACAGATAATAAAGGGCAACCAAAGATATAGTAAGCTATTCTTTGGTTGTTTTGATATATGGAGGTTGTGAATATGGAAGCAAAAGAATTAAAGAAGCTGAGCAGAAGTGAGCTGCTAGAGATGCTTTTAGACAGAAGTAAAGAGGTTGAACACTTAAGAAAAGAGCTTGACGAGACAAAAAAACATATTCAGACACTTGAGCGTGAGGTAAAGACATCGGGTGATATCAATGCTGCAATTAACAAACTCACGTCAGCAACAGAGGAAATCCAAAAATTTGCTGCTGTAATATCAATGGTTTCAAATAATCTGACAAGAAAATAATATAGAAGCAATATTTTGTGTTTATGAATGGATAATTGGACAAAAGAATGATAGAAAAAATATATAAAAAGGCAATATATGCTCTGGCAAGAGTTGCTGTAAAGTACATTGAGCTAAGAAAAAAAAGAGAACAGAAGAAAATTAAGCAGAATAAATCAGCTAACCTTACAAATTCGACAAAAAGCTACACAGATGCTGAATACAATAAAAAGGTAGTTGCAGAGATTAATCATAACAATACTGCAGCTGTTGCAGAAAGCAAAAATAATATTGATGTAGTGGATTTAAGCAAAGATGAGGAGCTGAAGGATGTCGAACAGAAACCACTTACCAATGAGGATAAGCTTGATTTACTTTTGGCACATATGATGGAAACATCTGTTAAGTCATCTGAAAAAGTAACGCAGGTACATAAGCAGACCAAAAATGTTGATGAAAATATATCACAGGAAATAGCGGAAATAATTCCGGTCAAATATGTAACACCTGCACCTGATATAACCATTGATATAGAAAAAAATATTGAAATAGAAAAGGAATATCAGCAAACTAAAAAAGAAAACCGGCCGGAGGATATATCTGTACATATAGAAAAGGAAATATCAAGGAAGGTTTCAGAAGAAAACAGAGTTGAGAATAAAGAAGTTGAGAATAAAAGTGCTGAGAAGACTGAAGATACATCGGGCTATCGCAGTATCATGACAGACGACTATGACCGTTATAGCGATGATCTTGGCATAAAGGAGCTGCGTCAGGAGCTAAGAAGAGTGAAGTATAACAACAAATTTGCAGCAACACTCTTCAATACCGTAGGAACACTTGTGGTAGTGGCAGCGGCAGCAATATTGGTCGCAAACCTGTGGCTTCCGATTTTGCAGGTGACCGGAACCTCTATGTCACCGACGTTACAGGAGGGGCAGGTGCTTATGGCATCAAAGGGACATGACTTTAAAACAGGAGATGTCATAGCTTTTTATTACAATAACAAGATACTTGTAAAAAGAGTTATTGCGATGCCGGGTGACTGGGTCAATATATCGGATGATGGAACTGTTTACGTAAACGATATTGCGATTGATGAGCCGTATCTCAAGGAAAAAGCTTTAGGAGACTGCAATATAGAGCTGCCTTATCAGGTTCCGGAGTCGAAAATTTTCGTGATGGGCGATAACAGAAGCGTATCACTTGACTCGAGAAATACAGCTATAGGCTGTGTCTCAGAGGAACAGGTGGTCGGCAAAATCACATTTGCCATCTGGCCGTTGTCTAAAATTGGCAAAATTGATTAGTGTTATTTGAAACTTTTTGGTAAAAAAATAGAAAATCCCGATTTAAAGTCCCGTGTGACCGTTGTGTGACCAAAAGGGTGTAATATATTAGCTGTTGAATAATGATTAAGAGATTAATTAAATGAAATTATATATAACTCTATGAAAGGAGGATGCAGAATGGATAAGGATATGGAACGTCTCGGCAAAGAACGTCTTAAAAGAGTGAGAAGACGTAGACAGCTTGCTACATTTATTATATCGATGGCTGTTATAGTGCTGGGCATTACTGCATACAGACTTATACAACCTGCATCAGCAGCAGATCAGAATCAGAAGGATTTTACCATAGATAATGTCACAGAAAACTATGTTAATCTTCAAAAACTGCAATCAAATGGCTCATATACCAAAATGTCAAGTGAGGGCAAACCGGTGGACTGGAACGGCGAGAAGTTCAAGCTTGAGGTTCAGTTGGACTTTGGAATCGGAAAGAATGATACGGTAGATGCCAATGGCAATACTGTTAAGAATTACTATTATGTCTATGATCCATCGGTGACTATTCCGGATGAGCTGTGCAATTACTGGAAGACAAAATGTGATGACAACGGCGATAAGGAACAGTTTCAGTACAGATATATCAAGAATGAGGATGGTACATATGCAATTCTTATCAAGTTTGCAGATGGTTATATTGAGGGTAACAGCAGCGATATAAAAGGCTGGGCAAAGGCAGAAGCTCTTGGCGAGGGCAAGACCAATGATTCCGGTGATGTGGATATCTATATCGGTGGTGATGTTACCATAACAGTAGACAAGGATAATATCCACTGGAACGGAAATGATTCCTTAAACTACGATATTTCTGTAAAGAAGAGCAATACAAATAATAATAATATTGGTATTGATGAAAATGGTAATTATTATGTTGAGTTTACTGTGGATGTGTCCTCTACAAAAGGTACACCTGATGATATCGAAATCACAGATGAATTTAACGGCAATGGTATGAGGGTTGATACTACCGGATTTACCTACAGCATAAAGAAAAACGGTCAGGCTGTTGACCGTAGTTATACTGCAAAGGCGACAGGAAAGGATGACCCGGCAGATGTGGGAAAGGCAACACTTACTGCAAAGCTTCCAAAATTAAGTGCAGGTGAGAGTTGTTCTATTACATACAGGTATTACCTGACCAATGCCGGAGATTTGGGAAATAATGCTACATGGCAGGCAACTAATTTCGTTACAGGTAATTCAACAGACCAAAAATCAAAAGAAACTGTCATAGATACATCAAGCAGCTATGTGAAGTATTACAAAAATCTTATAGAGAAATCCGGTAAATATGATAAGACTAATAACCGGATTATCTGGACGGTTACAGTAAATAAAAGCTGTGAGGATATTGCGGGAGCTGTCCTGACAGATGATATGTTTGATATAATTACAGGCATTGATATATCACCTAGTGACGGATATACAATTAACAAAGACAGCAGTGGCAAGGTGACATCGGTTACATTTAATCCTACAGATGGTAACAAGAACTGCAATAAGTATACTGTCAAATATTATACAGACGCATTGCGGACATTTGATGACCAGAAATTTAATAATAAGGCTACCCTTACTAAGGATGATAAGTCATATGATGGTTCTTCAAGTGTAAATGTTCCAAAAACAAAGCAGGATATTACGAAGAGGCTTGTTGAAGCTCAAAAGACAGATAACGGGCTGTATACTTTAAAGTGGCAAGCAAAATTTACAATTCCGGCATCGGGATTTCCTAAAGAGTTTGGCATAGCCGATACAATGTCATCCAAATCCCGGAAGAATTGTCATTACATGACTTATACCCAGATGAAGGATTTTGTAAGTCAGGTTAAGGAAAAGTTTGATGGATATATCGGTGACATTACTGTTAAATATCTGGATAAGAATAATAAGTCAAAAACGGCCGATTTTAGTATATTATCAGAAGCTGATGACTACAGATTTACCTCGGTAAATATCAGCTTTAATAAGGATTATCCGATAAGCAACAGTGAAAGGACAGTCGCATTTACATACAGCACAACCGCCGACACAACGCCAAGTGGAAGAGTTGAATATGTGAATAAATTTGAAGCTTTAAATTCAAGTGCATCTGCATCTTACAGCCATACGACATCAAAGATTGTAAAGACTGATGGAAACGGTAATACAAGTCAGACTTATTTGAAAACAACAGAAAGCGATGGAACACTCACATGGCGCGTTGATGTACTTATGGATGCCGATGCAACAGAGTATACCATCACTGATAAGCTTCCGGATGGTGTCACACTGCAGAGCGTAAAGACAATGCTGGCATATCCGAATAACGATGGCTTTACAGATTATGACTTTGACGGTACATTGCATACCGTAACTGACGGCGACTGGTTCATAAACGGAATTCAAACAAGTACAACGTTAGATGAGTCCACTAATACCGTTGTTACAGGGGTTACAAAGCCTGATGAGAACAATACAACGATACATGGTTGGTTTGAGAACTCTCACATATATGTAGTATATAAGTGTACGATAGATGACTTTGAGAATTTTGAGGCCGGTAAATCAGTGGATTATAAGAATATGGCTACAGCATCCTCGAATACAAACAATGATATGGGATGGGCTCAACAGACACAGACCATGTCAAAGCCTGGCGAGTCTGGTAGTGATAATCCTACTGAGGGCGATAAGGTTGTTTCCAAGAACTTCAAGTGGGATGAGGATAATCACAGGCTGCGTTATACAGTTATAATAAACCCTGATGGCAAGGACTATCTGCATAATAGTGATACATTAAAGCTAACAGATGTGCTTCAATTCAAGACGATGACATTCAGCCCACAGGCATTGTGGTATATAGATCTAATGCCGGCTACTGTTCAGTTCAGGCAGGCAATAAAGCAGGATGATTGCACATACAAAGCAGGCGATACGGTAGATGGCTGTAAGTGGGCGTATACAACTAAAGATGGCACGTATGAATGGAATGATACATCATACAGGACAATCAGTGCAGATATACCTGATGGCAAGGCGATAATGCTTACTTATACATATCAGGTGAATGCAAAGGTGCTTGGTACGCCGGATCAATACAATACTATAAAGATGGATGTCAGCAATACAGCAAAGCTTGAGGGCGTCGAAAAAGGAGAAGACAGAAAGGATAACCAGACTGTTTACAAAGAGTCAAAATCATCTGCCGGAGTAATTAAGAGTAATACATTTACCTTGTATAAGGTAGATAAGACTAATTATGGAAAGCAGCTGGAGGGCGCAGAGTTTGAGCTGTTTGGATACACATCGGATGGTTCATACAAGTCGTTAGGCAAGTATACCACTGATAAGAATGGCAGAATTGATATCAGTATGAGTACTGATAATCTGGAGTATAATACGCAGTATTATATAGTTGAGACAAAGGCTCCGGATGGTTATATACTCTCGACTGAGCCTCATAAGGAGTATTTCTATTTCAGTGCAGATACCTCGGCGCATCCTGTTATAGCTGAAAACAGCTCATTACAGGGAAGTGATATGGCGAAGGTAAATACACCGTACTATTATGAGGATGTAGCTGTTTCGACAACAAGCATTTCGGTTGATAAAAAATGGACTGATTCAAAGAACAATCCATTAAGTAAGACTGATGGAAAGATTTATCTGCAGCTGCATCAGGTGGATTCGGCTGATAATGATAAGAAGTATGGCAATCCGGTTGAGGTGACAGCTGATTCGGCAGGTGAATGGTCATATGTATTTGAAAATCTGCCATTGCAGGGTGTAAATGAAAATGGTATTCTGACCGGTACCACATATAAATATTATGTGACAGAGGTTGGAATAAATCAGAACAACAGTATGTCAGGCTATGATGTTTCATATATATTTAAGGATATAAATGGTACTCAAATCACAAAGACTGATGCAAACGTTGCACCGGGCAGCGCCAATGCAATAGAGTCCGGTACTGTTGAGATTACAAACAAACTCATAGAGTATCAGCTTCCGGAAACAGGTGGAAGCGGTAACAGATGGTTGTATATGTTAAGTGGAGTTGTGCTTATAGCAATAGCTGCAATAACACTTTTCTATAAAAACATAAAACATTATAAAAAGGAGAATGCAATATGAAAACAATCAAAAGAAGCATTGCTTTAGTTCTTGCGATGATACTTACACTTGCAATGAGCGTTACAGTATTTGCTGAGGGCGAAGGCGCCAAAAAAACATTTACCATCACGGTTAATAATGCAAAGGCAGGCCACACTTATGAGGCTTACCAGATTTTAAAGGGTGACCTTTCAGAATCAGAGAAAACACTTTCAAACGTAGGCTGGGGTAGCGGTATCCAGGAAGACAAACAGACAGATCTTGAGTCTAATAAGGATGCAAAAGCTTATGTAGAGAAGCTTTCAGGAATGCAGTCAAACTCTTCAGCCCTTAAGGCAGAGGCACAGAAAATTGCTCAAGCTTTAAGCACTACAGCAGCAGGTTCTGTTTCAGTAACACAGGACAATGCCAAGACTGAGATTACAGGACTTGAGCCTGGTTACTATCTCATCAAGGATAAGGACAGCTCTTTAACAGGTGACGAGGCTTACACAGAGTATATTCTCAATATCGTTGCTAATACAACAATCACACCAAAGACAGATGTACCTTCTGTTGAGAAGAAAGTAAAAGATACAAATGACACAACAGGTGATACAACCGGATGGCAGGATTCAGCCGATTATGATATCACAGATGCAGTTCCATTCCAGCTTACAGCTACATTACCTGTAAATGTTGAGTCATATAAGTCATATTTCCTCAAATTTGATGATACTCTTTCACAGGGACTTGATTTCAATGAAGGAACTGTTACTGTTAAATTAGGTGATAAGGATGTTACATCATTCTTTACAACAAATTATGACGCAGCTGGCAAAAAGCTTACTTTTACATGTGACAACATTTTAGCAGAGGGATTTGAAGCTAAAAATGGTGATAAGGTTGTAGTTGAGTACAAAGCAACTCTCAATAAGAATGCTGTTATCGGTTCAAAAGGAAACCCAAATAAGGTTAAGCTTGAGTTCTCTAACAACCCTAACAATGGCGGAGAGGGAGACAAAGGTGAGACTCCGGAAGATACAGTAATCGTATTTACATACAAGGTTGTAATCAACAAGGTAGATGAGAACAATAAAGCACTCGATGGTGCAGAGTTCACTCTTTATAAAAAGATTAAAGGCGAAGCAGACAAAGAAATCAAAGCGGTAATTTCCGGTGATAAGAATGATGTCTTCACATTCAGCGGTCTTGATGATGGTGATTATGTACTTAAGGAGACAAAGACTCCTGATGAATACAATACTGCAAATGATATTGCATTCACAATCACAGCAGACCACTCAATTGAGTCTGATGCTCCTGAGCTTAATTCATTAAGTGGAGATAAGGTGACCGGTAATATTACACTTAAAGCAGATAAAGCTGAGGGCAGCTTAAGCACACCTGTACAGAACTTAAAGGGCTCAGTCCTTCCTTCAACCGGTGGTGCCGGACGTGTTGCAATTTATGTAATCGGTGCTATATTAGTTGTAGGTGGCGGAATTGTTCTTGTAACAAAGAAGCGTGTTAAATAATATCATTTTATGATAAAATATATCTGCCATGGGCCACTTTAGTGGTTCGTGGCAGTTACAATAGGCATAATTATATGCAAATGATAACAGTAAGGAGAGTGCTATGAGAAGAAAATTATCAACTATTTTGTTTGTCATAGTGTTTCTTGCAGGACTGTCCTTACTGCTATATCCGACGGTGAGTGATTACTGGAATTCATTCCATCAGTCAAGGGCAATTGCAAGCTATGTCGATGCAGTAGACAATACAGATGAACAAAAGCTTGAAGAAATGAGACAGGCGGCAGAGGCTTACAATGAAAAGCTATTAAGCAAGCAGGACAGATATGATATGTCTGATTCGGACAGAGCAGAGTATGAAAGCCTACTTGATGTATCTGGCACAGGAGTCATGGGCTATGTTGAGATTCCGTCCATCAATGTCTCATTGCCGATTTACCACGGCACAGACAATACAATACTTCAGATAGGTGTTGGCCATATCGAGGGTACATCGCTTCCGGTTGGCGGAGCAAGCACACATTGTGCTGTTTCAGGACACAGAGGACTTACGTCATCTAAGCTTTTTACGGATATTGACCAGATGGCAGAGGGTGACACCTTCAAGCTGTATGTGCTTGGCGAGACACTGACCTACGAGGTTGATCAGATAAGGATTGTTTTACCAGATGAGCTTAATGACTTAAAGATTGAGGAAGGACAGGATTACTGTACTCTTATCACATGTACACCGTATGGTGTGAATTCCCACAGGCTTCTTATCAGAGGTCACAGGATTGCAAATGATGCACAGGGACTTATTGTCGAGGATGTAAAGCAGGTACAGCCGTTACATGAAGCCATAGTGCTTGGTATTTTGTTTCTGGTTTTGTATATTATAATTTGTAAGATACTTAGTAAAACGATATTGTATAGATTCAGATAGAATCAGGAAGGAGGAAAAATGCACAATAGTATAAAAAGAGCTGTCAGTATAGTTATAGCAGCGATTGTCTTGTTTTCCCTGCCATGTGGAAGCATTTTTGCAAGGACGCATATTGATATTGATAAGAAATGCTCTATAACAGTTGATATCCCTGATACATGGGAGGATCTGTACACTGTGGATTTTCCTGTAGAGCTTTACAGAGTGGCAGATGTAGATGAGAATGATGTATACACTGCAACGAAGCAGTTTGATAAGCTGGCTAAATCTATATCAGATATCAGTAGCAAAACTACCGCAGATGACTGGGAAAAGATGGCAAAGACTGCTGCGGACATTGCAGACAAAGGTTCTCTGACAGCAGATGAGAAAATAGATGTTTCAAACGGAAGGGGAACCGTCACAGGTGTTAAGACGGGACTGTATCTGGTGTATGCAAAGCCGGCTAATTCGGCAAGATTTGGATACACATTTGTGCCGTATCTGGTTTCGGCTCCTAATAATGAGTTTGCCATGACAGGAAGCGGCTCAGATTCATGGATATATGATGATATCGATATCGAGCTGAAGCCTGAACAGACCGGGCTTATGGGAAGCTTACAGATTACTAAAACATTAAAGACATACAATACAGCACTTGGTGAGCCGGTGTTTGCATTTGATGTTGAGGCCTACGACAGGGATGGCAAGGTGGTGTTTTCCGATATTGCGTCAATCAGATTTGACAGTACAGGAGCTAAGAGCGTAGTTATTGACAATATTCCGGCAGGGTCAAGGGTGATAGTAAAGGAGGTATATGCCGCTGGCAGTTATCAGGTGACCTCCTCAGACAGCATAGAGACACAGATTGTGGCCGGTGAGACCGCAGATGTTGATTTCACAAACGATTACAACGACAAATTGATTTATAGTACCGGTGTCGTAAACCATTTTGAGTATGACGGAACCGGATGGGAATGGGTGCAGAATTAATGAAAAAATTATCAGAGTCTTGTAAAAAACTTAATAGAAATCACCGTATTCTTGTATGTGCAGCCTTTGCTGCAACGCTCATTGTCTGTGGTGTTTCAGTTAAACCGACACTGGCATATTTTACAACCTATGCTACGGCAAAGGGCGGTATCTCAGTAGATATCGGTCCTACAACTGATGTCAAGGAGAAGTTTAAGGACTGGAAGAAAACTATTGAGATTGAGAATACAGGAAAAGCAGACTGTTTTGTCAGGGTAAAGGTAATTGCAGCAAGCCAGTTTGATATACAGGCATCAGGCTCAAACTGGAGCCTTTCAGATGATGGCTACTGGTATTACAGCCAGGTAGTGCCGGTTGGGGGCAAAACCGAGCCAATTGTTGCAGCTATCACAGTTAGTGAAAAGGTAAAGACCAGCTTCAATGTAGTTGTGGTTCAGGAGTGTACTCCTGTCACATATGATGAGAATGGCAATCCGTGTGTCGCACCTGATGCAAAATGGGATGCGACAGCACAATATGATAAAGAGGAGGGCGAAGAGTAATGAAGAGAAAACTTCCAATTATACTTGCAGCATCCTCTGCGATAATGCTTGCAGCATCGACGATTGGATCTACAAAAGCGACTCTTACATATATGAGTGATAATTATCTGGCTCAGATTGACATCAAATCCATCGGTGTTACTTTGACTGAGAATGGCAATGATGTGAGCTGGCGTGATTATAAGCATAAGGATGATGACTGGAGCGAGGCAACAGGAGTGCTGCTTGGAGATATGCTAAAGAATGCCGGAGATGAAAAACTGATTCTCGACAAAAAGTACGATGAGAAGCTTGCTGTCAAAAACAGCGGCTCGATAGATGAGTATGTGAGAGTGACTGTGCAGCATTACTGGGCAGACAAGGAGATAGGTGATAAGCTTTCAAACCTTGATCCATCAAAGATACAGATTGACTTTACAAACGATGGCTGGACAGAGGATAAGAGTGCTGAGACTACAGAGCGAAATGTATTTTACTACAATTCTATTTTAAAAAAAGGTCAGACATCCACTGATTTTACAGACAAAATCAGTATATCCGGCGATATCGCAGCTATTGTGGGTCAGACATCACAGACTGATGATAACGGACTTACAACCATCACTACTACCTATGAATATGATGGTGCGCAATTTGTGCTGGAGGCAACTGTTGATGCAGTACAGACACACAATGCAAAGGACGCAATTAAGAGTGCGTGGGGTGTTGATGTAAATATATCAGATGACGGGGCACTTAGCTTAGAGTAAAGGAGGACAATATGAAAAAATTTATCGCATTATTATCATGCATGTTGTTTATCCTTGGTTCGATAGGCACTGTATTTGCAGATGAAAATACTACTACAGCCGGCTCATGTGAGTTTACCGGCAAGGAGATGGTCAGTTCGTTCGATTCAAATAAAATAGCAGCCTCTGTCTCACAGATGGAGCCGGGAGATTCTGTCACATTTTCCGTTGATATAAAGAATAACAGCAGTATTTCGACGAAATGGTATATGTCCAATGATGTATTAAAGAGTCTTGAGGATACACAGGCTGTGGCTGAAAATGGTGGATACTCATATATTCTTACTTTCGTAGGACCGGATGGAAAAGAGGACACTATATACAGCAGCACCAGCGTAGGTGGTGAGAAGGAGACAACAGCCGGAAAAGGACTCAATGAGGCTACAAACTCTCTGGATAAGTTCTTTTATTTAAAGACATTAGAGCCTGGAGAGGGAGGCAGTGTGAAGCTTTTAGTAGGACTTGACGGAGAGAGTCAGGGCAATATATATCAGGATACACTTGCAAAGCTTATGATGAACTTTGCGGTGGAGGACAACTCAAATCCGACTTCGCAAAATCCACCTACATTTACAACTACAACGAGCAAGGTGAAGACCGGAGATATCTGGTCAATAGCGTCAGCTGTAGTGTTTGTGATTGGTATTATTTTGATGATACTGGCTTTCGTAAGTGACAGAAAGGGGGCTAAGCAAAATGAAAAGATTGCTTAAATATTTTCTTGCAGCTCTTGTTGTCATAACCGGTGTTTTCTCACAGACAAAAGATGTCAGGGCATTTTCATATACATACACTGTTTCCTTCTCAGCCGGAGGTCAGGGAAGCATAAACGGTGGTGTGCAGGTGCGCAAGGCATCAGGCAATGAGGCTTCGGTTTCTGTTTCTGCTAAAGGAGACAAAATAATTGTCACAGGTCTTGAATATGGAGATGTCATCAGCTGTGATGCACAGGGCAGTGTGGCACTTAATGAAAACAGCAAGTACTACGTAAAGGGAATCAGATTAAGCGGCCGTGACAATAATACAGTTGCACAGTCGGCTTTTCTCGTATCGGGAGATCAGGACTATGTTGTAGCATACGGCATACCGGGCGAGCTTGCTGAGTATACAGTCAACTATGTGGATACAGATGGCAATAAGCTTGCTGAAAGCCGTACCTATTATGGTAATGTGGGCGATGAGCCGGTTATAGCATATCTGTATATAGATGGATATATTCCGGACAGCTATAATCAGACAGGAAAGCTGTCGTCAAATGCGTCAGAAAACGTGTTCAATTTTGTATATTCAAGGGCTGCATCCAGCATGGCTGCCGCCGGAAATGGAGCAAATGACAATATTGCGGCAGGCGGCAATCAGGCAGCAGCAGGAGCAGCAAATGCAGCCGGGGCAGCTAATGCAGCGGGCAATGCAGCAGGAGCGGCAAATAACGGAGCTGCAGATGGAGCAAATGCCGCAAACACAATAGTGCCTGACGGACAGAATGATCCGCAGGATGGAATCCAGGCACCGCAGGCACAGCCAAATACTGATATAGCAGATGAGCAGGTACCACAGGCGGCAAACGACAATAAGCATGATATAGCAGATGAGCAGGTACCGCTTGCCACCATGATCAGTGAGAGTGGAATGGTCGTTCCGCTGGCTATTGGTGCGCTTGGGATAGTTGCAATTCTTGCAATTATGATATTTGTCATAGTAAAGAATGTTAAGTCTGTCCGTGTTCAAAAAAATAGTATGAAACATAAGGGAAAAGATAATAAAAATTAGTTGATATTTGCTGAAATTATGGTATTATTAATGTGTGCGCTTACATAGGTGCACACATTAATCAAGTATATGGATGGTTTTTTTACCATACCAGAAATAAAATTTAGGAGGAATTGCAAAATGGCAAACAAGTGGGTATATACCTTCAAAGAGGGTAACATGACCATGCGTAATCTTCTCGGTGGTAAGGGTGCTAACCTCGCTGAGATGACAGAGATTGGACTTCCTGTACCACAGGGCTTCACAATCACTACAGAGGCTTGTACACAGTACTACGAGGATGGACGTAAGATCAATGATGAGATTATGGCTCAGACTATGGAAGGTGTAAAATGGATGGAAGAGGTTAACGGAAAGAAATTCGGTGACCTTAAGAATCCTCTTCTCGTATCTGTTCGTTCAGGTGCCAGAGCTTCAATGCCGGGTATGATGGATACAATCCTTAACCTTGGTCTTAATGATGATGTTGTTGCAGCTATGATCGCTGGTAACCCAGATCCAGCATTCGAGCGTTTCGTATATGATTCTTACAGACGTTTCATCCAGATGTTCTCTGACGTTGTTATGGAAGTTGGTAAGAAATATTTCGAACAGCTTATCGATAAAATGAAAGAAGAGAAAGGTGTTCAGTACGACGTTGAACTTACAGCAGCTGATCTTAAAACATTAGCAGAGCAGTTCAAAGCTGAGTACAAGAACCAGTTAGGTTCTGATTTCCCTTCAGACCCAGTTGAGCAGTTAAAACTTGCTATCGAAGCAGTATTCCGTTCTTGGGACAACCCACGTGCGAACGTTTACCGTCGTGACAACGATATCCCATATTCCTGGGGAACAGCTGTTAACGTAATGCCTATGGTATTCGGTAACTTAAATAACGAGTCCGGTACAGGTGTTGCATTTACCCGTGACCCAGCTACAGGTGAGAACAAACTTATGGGTGAGTTCTTAATCAATGCTCAGGGTGAAGACGTAGTTGCCGGTGTTCGTACTCCAATGCCAATCGCACAGATGGAGCAGGAATTTCCAGAAGCTTACGCTGAATTCTTAAAAGTATGTGAGACTCTTGAGAATCACTACCATGATATGCAGGATATGGAGTTCACTGTAGAGAACAAGAAACTTTACATGTTACAGTGCCGTAACGGTAAGAGAACAGCTCCAGCTGCATTAAAGATCGCTTGCGACCTTGTTGATGAAGGACATAAGACAGAGGAAGAAGCAGTATTAATGATCGATCCTCGTAACTTAGATACATTATTACATCCACAGTTTGATGCTGCTGCATTAAAAGCTGCAACTCCACTTGGAAAAGGTCTTGGAGCATCTCCAGGAGCTGCTTGTGGTAAAGTTGTATTTACAGCAGAAGATGCTGAAGAGTGGAATGCAAGAGGAGAGAAAGTCGTATTAGTACGTCTTGAGACTTCTCCAGAAGATATCACTGGTATGAAGGCTTCCCAGGGTATCTTAACAGTACGTGGTGGTATGACATCCCACGCAGCCGTAGTTGCACGTGGTATGGGTACATGCTGTGTATCCGGATGTGGCGATATCGCTATGGACGAAGAAAATAAGAAATTCACATTAGCTGGAAAAGAGTTCCATGAAGGAGATTACATCTCTATCGATGGTACAACAGGTAACATCTACGATGGAGCTATCAAGACAGTTGATGCTACAATCGCTGGTGAGTTCGGTCGTGTTATGGCATGGGCTGACAAATACAGAACATTAAAAGTTCGTACAAATGCAGATACTCCAGCAGATGCTAAGAAAGCTCGTGAGCTTGGTGCAGAAGGTATCGGACTTTGCCGTACAGAGCATATGTTCTTTGAGGAAGACAGAATTGCTGCATTCCGTGAGATGATTTGCTCAGATACAGTAGAAGAAAGAGAAGAAGCACTTGCTAAGATTCTTCCTTACCAGCAGGGAGACTTCGAGGCTCTCTATGAGGCACTTGAAGGAAATCCTGTAACAATCCGTTTCTTAGACCCACCACTTCATGAGTTCGTTCCTACAGAGGAAGCTGACATCGAGAAGTTAGCAAAGGCTAAGAATAAGAGCGTAGAAGAAATCAAAGCTATCATTGATTCACTTCACGAGTTCAACCCTATGATGGGACATCGTGGATGCCGTCTTGCAGTAACATATCCTGAAATTGCTAAGATGCAGACAGCAGCAGTTATCCGTGCAGCAATCAATGTAAAGAAGAAACATCCAGACTGGACAGTAGAGCCTGAAATCATGATTCCACTTGTTGGAGAGGTTAAAGAGCTTAAGTATGTCAAGAAGGTTGTTGTTGAGACAGCAGACGCTGAAATCGCAGCAGCAGGCATCGATATGAAGTACGAAGTTGGTACAATGATCGAGATTCCAAGAGCTGCACTTACAGCTGATGAGATTGCTAAAGAGGCTGAGTTCTTCTGCTTCGGTACAAACGACTTAACACAGATGACATTCGGTTTCTCTCGTGATGATGCAGGTAAGTTCCTTGATGCTTACTATGATGCTAAGATTTTCGAGAGCGATCCATTTGCAAAACTTGACCAGACAGGTGTTGGTCAGCTTATGGAAATGGCTGTAGAAAAAGGAAAGAAAGTTCGTCCATCACTTCACTGCGGTATCTGTGGTGAGCACGGTGGAGATCCTTCATCAGTTGAGTTCTGCCATAAGATTGGTCTTGACTATGTGTCATGCTCACCATTCCGTGTGCCTATCGCAAGACTTGCAGCAGCACAGGCAGCTATCGCTGAGAAAGCAGCTAAATAATTATAGCTGAAAAAGTAGATTTTCGTAGAGATATTCTACAAAATATAGTGATTAAACAACATAGACCGTCAATGCACTAAGATTAGTGTGCTGGCGGTCTTTTTATTTTCAGGGATAAGTATTTTGGGGAGGAGTGTATGAAAACTGACTGATTACAGTATTGATGTGTTTAGCAATTATAAAAATAGGTATTTGATACTATTTTTTTGAAATATTGATAAGTTGTAAAAATTGTGGAGTTTTTTGGATTATAGTATTTGCACATAAGATTAATTCGTGCTTATATTATAATCCATTATTGTTTTTAAGAGATAATTATTCATTTTTTCAAGGGGAATAGATAGTTTCATGTTAATGTCTTTGTCTGCCAGAAGTGCAACAGCAAAAAGATTTGCTTCAAATTCAATATTAGTCATAACATTAGAACTTGTCGTGGCAAAATAATTTATGCACTGTTCATGTAATAACGCATGACCCAGTTCATGTGCACATAATATTTTTTTAGCTTTTTCACTGTATTTGTTATTGATTGATATTGTAGTTGGGTATCCTGGCATTTTAATAGTATGTGCAGTAAAATCTTTTACGCATGAATTTGTATGAATTACTGAAATACCAAGTCGTGTGGCTATTTCGTATGGGTCATTGATTTTCCAATTTTTCTTGATTGACCTAGCCATTTCAATTATATCCTGTGCTTTCATAAATCCCCCTGTGTTTATATTTTTTATATTTATAGCTTGCTATTTGAGAATAAGCCACGAATGGTGGTGGCACAGGGAGGAATAAATAAACTGAGGGAAAATGTTGATACGCTGTTGGTTATTCCTAATGAAAAGCTTCTTTCTATTTCGGAAAAGTCCCTCACATTATGTGATGCGTTTGAATTGGCGGACTCTGTATTGAAAGATACAATTTGTGGAATTTCAAATATTGTTTATAATTGTGGAAATATTAATATTGATTATAACGATGTTAAAACAACCTTAGAAAATAAGGGAAAAGGTCATTTTGGAATAGGAACTGTTGAACATGACGGGGCAATTATAGAAGCAGTAAAACAGGCGGTAAACTGTCCGTTGCTGGAGACAGATATTGCAGGAGCAGAAAATATTTTGATAAATACAAGCGGACAGATTTGCCTTAAAGATTTAGACGATGCTCTGAATTATATAAGAGAACTTGCAGGAGAAGAAGTAAACATTATATGGGGAACAGTGTCAGAAGAAGAGAGTGATAAAATTGTTGTATCACTTTTTGCAACAGGTATGCCGGAAAAGGAAGTAAGACATACGGCATTAGGAGAGCACATGGATAATCCGAACCGTAACAATATCGCACCTAAAAGAGATGATACGGAAGTTATACAGATACCGCCTTTTTTAAAAAGACATTCAATCAGATAAAAGAGAGGGAAAATAGACGGAAAGCTGCTCTGTTACTGTTTGTATATTAAGTATAAATAGTAGAATTTTGAATATTTTAATATTGTCAAAGAAGCAGCAGAACTGATTGCAAATATAAAGTTGATACAAATTTTCTCATTGAAACAAAATGCCTGTTAGAATATAATGTGAAATATAATACTTTGTCAAGTTATAGTAATGAAAGTAAAGAAGATATAATAAACATAATCTGTTAGCTTGGCATAAAATTGAAGTTGTATAATTAACAAATAAACTGTGGAGGATGAAAATGATAACAGGCGAACTTAAGAATAAAATAGATAAAATATGGGAGATATTTTGGACGGGTGGTATTACAAATCCGCTTGATGTTATTGAGCAATTTACATATCTGTTGTTTATAAAGCAGTTGGATGATGTAGAGACAACTAAGGAAAATGAGGCAAATTTTCTGGGATTTGAATATGAGTCCATGTTTCCGGGGGATTGCCAGAAATACAGGTGGAGCAAGTTTAAAAATTTAGGCTCTGCCGATGAAATGTATGACCTTGTGTTGAACGGTGTATTTCCGTTTATTAAAAATCTGCATCAGGATGGCGAGTCGGCATATTCTAAATATATGGGTGATGCAATATTCAAGATACCGACGGCGGCAATGCTTTCAAAAATCGTTGATGGAATTGACAATCTCGGAATTGGTGACGAAAAAGATACCGACACTGACTCAAAGGGAGATTTATATGAGTATCTTTTGTCAAAAGTTGCAACGGCAGGAACTAACGGACAGTTTAGAACTCCGCGTCATATAATTAAGATGATGGTGGAATTAGTACAGCCAAATCCGGATGATGTGATAATCGACCCGGCAATGGGTTCAGCAGGATTTTTGATAGAAGCACAGGAGTACCTGCGAAAGTATCATGAGGAGTCATTTTATGATGAAGCATTTAAGGAACATTTTGCTAATCATATGTTTTATGGAAATGACATGGATAGAACAATGCTCCGCATCGGAGCGATGAATATGCTTCTTCACGGAGTGGACAATCCTAATATTTCTTATAGGGATAGTTTATCCGAGCAAAATAAGGATGTTGAAAAGTATTCACTTGTACTGGCAAATCCACCATTTAAGGGAAGTTTGGATTATGAAGCTGTTTCGGCAGATTTGTTAAAGGTAACAAAAACAAAGAAAACAGAGTTATTATTTTTGGCATTGTTTTTGAGAATACTAAAAAAGGGCGGACGGGCAGCCGTTATCGTGCCGGATGGAGTGTTGTTTGGCAGCAGTAAAGCACATAAACAGATAAGAAAAGAAATTATAGAAAATAATAAACTGGATGCAGTTATCTCTATGCCAAGCGGTGTGTTTAAGCCATATGCAGGAGTGTCAACTGCGATATTGATATTTACAAAGACTGGTTCGGGCGGAACAGACAAAGTCTGGTTTTACGATATGAAAGCCGACGGTTACAGTCTTGACGATAAGAGACAGGAAGTGAGCGAAAATGACATTCCGGATATAATTGACAGATTTAAAAATCTTGAAGGGGAAACAGAGAGGGAGAGAACCGAGCGAAGTTTTATGGTTGACTTTGACGAAATAAAAGCTAATGGATATGACCTTTCCATCAATAAGTATAAGGAAATAGTGTATGAACCGGTTGAATATGAGCCGACGGATGTGATTTTTGGGAAAATTGAAAAGATAGAGAGTGAAATTCAGAAAGAAATGTCAGAATTGAAAAAGTTGTTAGAGTTGTGATGGAGGGGGGACGAATATGGACAAAGACCCATTTAGGGAATATACAAATATGCAGGACAGATAAGAGATTACAATGTTACAAAAAAGAATGGGTACTTGATGGTGCAACTGTTCAAAAAGGTATTCACGAAACTACTGAGTAACTTGAATTGTTTCTTAGAGATTTATTGTTGAATGAAAAAATAAACTTAATAATCGAAATTTGGAGGTAAAAAACATGAGGAAACTCGATAATTTTGTTGACATGATGACCGGACACTTTAATAACAAAGAGCAATTTGATAAGATGCAGAAAGAAGGTAAAATATATCCTTATGCAGAACACATTAATACAATCTGTAATGGAAAAATTTTGAACCTTCCTAAAGATTTTAATGGTAAATTTATTGTTGAGGAAAGCTACTATGAGACAAATGGGAAACGCCATGCTTCCCCGCATCTTTTCCTTATTACAGAGAGGGAAGATGGAATTGTACTGTCTTCTTATGAAATACCTGAAGGAGAAGATAAGAGTACATTTTCATATGGTTCTATGAAAAATGTTGATTACACTGAATTGAAAAAATCCGAAAAATTTACTCCTGTGCTCTATCATGAAAAGGATGGAATCTGGGAAGGAGGCAGTATAAGCCAGTTTACTCCGGTAATGATGTTTAAGCTATGGGAAAAGTTTTCCGATAGCTGCCTGGAAGTATCTGAAAGCATGGAAATTAACGGAAAAAGAACTTTTGGATATGATGAACCAATTATTTATAAGCGAGCGTAAAGCGAGGGATGCTTCTTGACTGAAAGTCAAGAAGATGAGGTATAGAAAGGCTGAATGATTTGATAAATTCGGATTTGTGAGGAGGATGAGGATGAAAAAAGTTAAAATAGGAGATGTCTGTGATATATTAAATGGATTTGCTTTTAAAAGTGATAAATATGTTGAGAAAGGTATTAGAATAATTAGAATAGCAAATGTTCAAAAAGGCTTTATTGAGGACAATGTGCCAACTTTTTATCCTATGGACTCGACTGGGTTAGAAAAGTATATGCTGAAAGAGGATGATTTGTTGATGTCATTGACAGGAAATGTAGGTAGAGTGGCATTATTACAAAAAGAAATGTTGCCTGCAGCGTTAAATCAGCGTGTAGCTTGTTTAAGACTAAAAACAGATAGAATTACAAAAGGATTTTTATTCCATATTTTAAACAGTGATTTTTTTGAGCAACAGTGTGTTCTGGCTTCTAATGGTGTAGCTCAGAAAAATATGAGCACAGAATGGCTTAAAGATTATGAAATTCCTTTATATTCAATTCAAGAGCAGATGAAGATAGCGGATATTCTTGATAAAACAAAAAGAATTATTGTTGCAAAAAATAATGAATTAAGAGCTTTAAATGAACTAATTAAAGCCCGATTTGTCGAGATGTTTGGGGATTGCAATAATCTGATTTCGATGGAAGATGTGTGCTCGATAATCACAGACGGAACACATCAGCCACCAAAGTTTAAAGAGAGTGGAATTCCATTTATCTTGGTTTCAAATCTTTCAAATAATACTATTACTTATAATACTGAAAAGTATATTAGTGAAGAAACATATAGTGCGTTATATAAAAGAACTCCTATTGAGATAGGCGATTTACTTTTATCTACGGTTGGTTCTTATGGACATCCAGCAGTTGTCACAGAGGATACAAGGTTTCTATTCCAAAGGCATATCGCTTATTTGAAACCTAAAAGAGAAATAGTAAATAGCTTCTATTTGCATAGTGCTTTGTTGGCACCTGATGGACAGAGACAAATAGAAGAAAAGATAAAAGGAATTGCGCAGAAAACGCTTAATCTTTCGGAGATAAGAAAGATTATGATACCTGTTCCTGAAATAGAAGAACAAAATGAATTTGCCGATTTTGTCAAAAGAATCGACAAATCAAAAGTTGCAATTCAAAAGTCATTAGATGAGACACAGATTTTGTTTGACTCATTGATGCAGAAATATTTTGGGTAAAAAATTGAAAGGAAACAGAACATATGATTTTATATCATGGAAGTAATGTGCAGGTGAGTACGCCTAAAATATTTGTTACAAATAGGATGCTTGACTTTGGTGCTGGTTTTTATACAACATCTAATAGACAGCAGGCTGTTAAATGGGCGAAAACACAGGCTATTCGACGAAGAAAAGGGAAGCCGATTGTTTCTATGTATGATTTTGATGAAGAAAAACTGGACGGAATGTCTGTTTGCAGATTTGAATCGGCTGATAAAGAGTGGTTAAATTTTGTTGCTGATAATCGGAAAGGAAAGTATATTGGTGAAAAATATGACTTGGTAATAGGACCGGTTGCAAATGATAATACTATGCCTGTTATAAGTAATTATATGTCTGGAATAATTGATGAAAAAACAGCATTGATTTTGTTAAAACCTCAAAAGCTTTCAGACCAATATGCTTTTTTAACAGAAAAAGGAATTTCAATATTAAGATTTTTGGGTGGTGAGAATGTATGACAAAAAGGACAGAACCATCAATTCTTCAAAATTTCGATACGGAAATTGCGGAGTTGATAGCAAAAAATCGTGGAATTTCCATAATGGATGCTCTTAGGATATTTCTTGCATCTAAAACGCATGAAATGTTAGAGAATGACGAAATGAAATTGTGGTATTTTAGTCCGTTGGCGGTTTTTGATATGTGGGAAAATGAAGAAGCAACAGGAGATCCGGGAAATTCTTTATATTTGCGAGGTGATGAGATTGAGTAAAGAATTTAGATTTTTTACATTTTTAATTGAAAGCTATGCAAGGGAAAAAAATATGTCGGCATCAGATGTTTTGAAAATATTAGATGAAAAAAATCTTACCGATTTTATTTTTAATATGTATGAAATATATCATGTAGAAGCCATAGAAAACGCATATATGGACATTGACAGTCTTATTAAAACAGGAAAAACAGCATGGTAGTCATGATAAAATTTGGTTAATTAATATATGAACATAATATAATTAGTCAAAAAATTATTGATTGACCGAGCTGAAAGTCAAGAAGATGAGACATAGAAATACTGAAAACTCGGTAAGTTTGGATTTTTTATAAATTTCATAAAGCAAGAAATTTTTCTTGTAATTTATTGCTATTGCAAATGCAGGTGTAGGATGTTGGTATCTTTGAAAGGGGATATTAACATGGAAGAAAAAATAGTATTAGTATTAAATGAAATGTCAGAGTATTTAACGGTAGAACAGATGAAAAAACTGCAGGAAGTAATAGTAAAAACATTTGCAGAAAATGAAGCACCTAAAACCGAAACATCAAATGATGAGTTTTTAAAAATGTTTCTTGATGCAAAGAGGATAGAGGGATGTTCAGACCGAACTATTAAATATTATAGAGTCACGATAGAGCATTTGTTAAAAAATGTGGTAAGTCCTATCAGAAAAATAACAACGGAAATGATGAGGGCATATCTTGTTGATTATCAAAAAATAAATAATTGCGGAAAAACGACGGTAGATAATATACGAAGAAATATTTCAAGTTTCTTTTCATGGTTGGAAGAAGAGGATTATATTTTAAAAAGTCCGATGCGGAGAATACATAAAATTAAAACTCAAAAAACAGTAAAAAACATTATCTCGGATGAAGAAATTGAGAAATTGCGTGATAATTGCAAAAATATCCGTGATACGGCAATGATTGATTTGCTGTATTCTACCGGGATAAGGGTAGGCGAGCTTGTAAAATTGAATATTGAGGATATTGATTTTTCGGAGAGAGAATGTGTTGTTTTCGGAAAGGGAGATAAGGAAAGACGGGTTTATTTTGATGCAAAGTCAAAAATACATTTGAAAAATTATATAGAAAGCCGCAAAGATAACAATCCGGCTTTGTTTGTAACTTTAAATGCACCATATGACAGACTAAAGATAAGCGGAGTCGAAATAAGAATACGGGAATTAGGGAGAATGTTAAATTTAGAAAAAGTTCATCCACATAAATTCAGAAGAACAATGGCAACGAGAGCGATAGATAAAGGTATGCCGATAGAGCAGGTGCAAAAAATACTTGGACATTCTCAGATAGACACAACAATGCAATATGCAATCGTAAATCAAAATAATGTAAAGGCATCTCATAGGAAATATATAGCTTAAACAGATTTTAGCAAAGCGAAAAGATTTATAAATCCATCTTCAATGATAAGAGTTTGCTTTGGATTGAACGAGCCGAAAGCGAGATAACAATTCGGATTTGTGAGGAGGATGAGGATGAAAAAAAATATGATTAAGCTGGGGGATGTTGCGACATATATTAATGGATATGCTTTTAAACCAGAAGATAGGGGAGAAGTTGGATTGCCGATTATTCGTATTCAAGACCTTACAGGGAATGCGTATGATTTAGGCTTTTATAATGGCGATTATCCTAAAAGAATAGAAATAAATGATGGCGATGTGTTGATATCATGGTCTGCTAGTTTGGGAGTGTATGTTTGGAATAGGGGTAGAGCATTGCTCAATCAGCATATATTTAAAGTTGAATTTGATAAAGTTAATATTGACAAAAGTTATTTTGTATATGCTGTACGGCAAAAATTAGCAGAGATGGCTATGAAAACACATGGAGCCACGATGAAGCACATTGTAAAAAAGGATTTTGAGGAAACATTGATACCGTATCCATCACAAAAAAAGCAAATCGAAATAGGTACCAATTTGGACAAAATTGCTAATATAATTGCAGCACGAAAACAGCAATTAGAGTTACTAGACGAATTGGTGAAAGCCCGATTTGTCGAGATGTTTGGGGATTGCAATAATCTGATTTCGATGGAAGATGTGTGCTCGATAATCACAGACGGAACACATCAGCCACCAAAGTTTAAAGAGAGTGGAATTCCATTTATCTTGGTTTCAAATCTTTCAAATAATACTATTACTTATAATACTGAAAAGTATATTAGTGAAGAAACATATAGTGCGTTATATAAAAGAACTCCTATTGAGATAGGCGATTTACTTTTATCTACGGTTGGTTCTTATGGACATCCAGCAGTTGTCACAGAGGATACAAGGTTTCTATTCCAAAGGCATATCGCTTATTTGAAACCTAAAAGAGAAATAGTAAATAGCTTCTATTTGCATAGTGCTTTGTTGGCACCTGATGGACAGAGACAAATAGAAGAAAAGATAAAAGGAATTGCGCAGAAAACGCTTAATCTTTCGGAGATAAGAAAGATTATGATACCTGTTCCTGAAATAGAAGAACAAAATGAATTTGCCGATTTTGTCAAAAGAATCGACAAATCAAAAGTTAATTATTACTATAAAAACAGAAAAGATGGTTTTCCACCATTATTGCTTATATATAGTGTGACAACAATAATTAATCTATCAGACTACTAAAACAATATTGAAATGCAGTTGATTTACCAGACTACCTTGTTTATAATAATATCAAGACAAAAATTTTCAGTATGCTTTACAGAGGATGTGAGTGTTATGTGTAATCTGAGTTTAGGAATAGAGGAAAGAGCTGAGGCGAGAGGAGAGTCGATAGGAGAAGCCAGAGGTAAACTAATCGGAGAAAAGAAAAGCAGTGAAAAGATTATTATGAATATGTATAATAACAAATTTACATTAGAGCAAATATCACTTGCAACTCAAAAAAGTATTCACGAAATCAAGGAGATAATAAAACAGAAAAACTCGGCAGTGGTATAAAATCATATAAATAAGACTTCATTTACATTAGTTAAATTACAATAATGTACTAAAGCTGTCAGGGGAGGGTGACTATGGCAACAAATTTTGATTATTTATTGGAAAAAGAATTGTTTGGGGAGTTTGCCGAGCAGGCGGTTGAGGCGGAGAAAGCTATAGCTATATCACCAGCTACCTGTGCGATATTGTCAAGGAGAGCACTTGAGCTTGCTGTCAGATTCGTTTATTCTTATGATTATGATTTGAAATTGCCATATAGAGATAATGTCTCAAGTTTGATTCATGAGCATACTTTCAGGGATATTATTGAGCCGGGATTGTTTGGAAAGTTAAAGTATGTAATAAAGTTAGGCAATATTGCCGTTCATACCAACAACAGCATTAAGCGCGATGATGCATTGTTGTCACTCAGGAATCTTTTTTGTTTTTGCGACTGGATTGATTACAGTTATTCTAAAGAATATCACAATAGGACATTTAAAGAAAATATTGTTCCGACAGGCAAAGAGGAGTCGGTAAAGGCTTCAAAATTAAAAGAATTATATGAGTCTTTGTCGGGCAAGGATAAAAAGCTTGATGAAGTTTTAAAAGAAAATGAAAATCTCCGTATTGAGATGGCAAAACTGCGTGAGGAAAATATAAAGAACAGGACTTATCAGGTTGACGAGATAAGCGAAGCTAAGACACGCAAGTATTACATAGATTTAGAATTAAAAGAAGCAGGATGGATTATCGGAAAGAATGTGACTGAGGAAGAAGAAGTTACAGGTATGCCAAATGCAAGCGGAATAGGTTATGTAGACTATGTGCTTTGGGGGAAAGATAATTTGCCACTGGCTGTGGTAGAAGCCAAGAAATCAACTGTTGATCCTAAAGTTGGCAGTCATCAGGCTAAGTTGTATGCGGATTGTTTGCAAAATAAATATAACCAAAGACCGTTGATTTTTACTACAAACGGTTTTGAATTTTACTACAAAAATGATTATATGAATTATGCTGAGAGAGAAGTTTCGGGATTTTTCACTCAGGATGAATTACAGTTAGAGATTGACAGAAGAAAATTAAGAACACCTTTGGTTAATGTGGAAATCAATGATAAGATTACTGACAGACCATATCAGAAAGAAGCAGTTCTGGCTGTTTGTGATGCTATTGAAAAAAGACATAGAAAAATGCTGATAGTACAGGCTACAGGTTCGGGAAAAACAAGAGTCAGTATCAGCATTGTTGATGTGCTTAGAAAACATAATTATATTAAAAACATTCTTTTCCTTGCAGACAGAACGGCACTTGTGCGACAGGCTAAGAAGAATTTTTCAAATTTACTGCCTGATTTGACCTGTTGCAATCTGCTGGATTATAAAGACGACCCGGAAAATTCTAAAATGATTTTTTCTACATATGCGACAATGATGAATATGATAGATGAAAAGAAAAATAAGTTCGGAGAAAAATTGTTTACACCGGGACATTTTGACCTGATAATCATTGATGAAAGCCATCGAAGTATATATAAAAAATATCAGGATATTTTCTTTTATTTTGATGCTATGCTGATTGGCATGACAGCGACTCCAAAAACAGATGTTGATAAGGATACATATGCGATTTTTGACCTTGAGCGTGGCAACCCTACTTTTGCATATGAACTTGAAACAGCAGTTGAAGAGGGCTATCTTGTAAATTATTCCACGATTGAAACTAATTCTAAATTTATTGACAATGGTATTTGCTATAAGGATTTGTCTGAGGAAGAAAAAGAAGAATTTGAAGATACTTTTGACGATGACCCGGTGATTGAAGATACGGTTTTGAGTTCAGAACTTAACACATGGGTGTATAATACAGATACTATAGACAGCGTTTTATCGGTTTTGCTTGACAAAGGAATTAAAGTTGAGGGAGGAGACAAGCTCGGCAAAACGATTATTTTTGCTAAGAATAATCGCCATGCGAAAGCTATTGTTGACAGATTTTTGGCGAGATTTCCCGAATACGGTGGGGATTTTATCAAGGAAATTGACTATAGCATCAAGTATGTTGATTCGCTTATTGACGATTTCAGTGATAAAAATAAAATGCCGCAGATAGCAGTTTCAGTGGATATGCTTGACACGGGTATTGATATTCCTGAGATTACAAATCTTGTTTTCTTTAAAAAGGTTAAAAGTTATGCTAAATTCTGGCAGATGGTAGGTCGTGGAACAAGACTTTGCAAGGATTTGTTTGGCGAGGGACTTGATAAAGAAAAGTTTTTGATTTTTGACTGGTGCAGAAATTTTGAATATTTTCGTGCAAATAAGAACGGTACGGAGTCAGGAATACAGGAGTCGCTTGCCGAAAAAATATTTAATGTGAAAGTGCAGATTACAAGAGAATTGGAAAAACCGGAAAATGAAAAGTATTCAAAGTACAGAAATGATCTTGTTTCAGGTATGCACCAGATAGTGATGGATATGAATGATGACAGTTTTCGTGTTAAAAGGCATTTACGGTATGTTGAAAAGTATCGAAATCTTAGTAATTGGCAGTCATTAGAAGCTAATAGCGTGTCGGAGTTAAAAAATCATGTAGCACCGTTGGTTATGCCTGAAAAGAGCGATGAGTTAGTCAGAAGATTTGATTATCTTATGCACACTATAAATCTCGGCATATTGCAGAGGAAAAATATTTCCAAGCCAATAGATACGGTTGTAAAAACGGCAGTTTTATTGTCGAAGAAATATAATATTCCTGCAGTTCAGGAACAGAGAGATGTTATTGAAAAAGTACAGAAAGAGGAATTTTGGGAAAATGCCACGATAATTGAAATCGATTATGTCAGGACATCGATTCGCAATCTTCTTCAATATATAGATAAGATAAAAAGAAATATTTATTATACGAATTTTACTGATAAAATCAGCGAACCGGTAGAGGGACAGTCGATAAGTGCAGCAAATAATCTGAAAAATTATAAAAAACAGGTTGAGTTTTATCTTAAGCAGCATCAGGACACGCTTGCCGTACACAAACTCCGCAATAATGAGAAATTAACCCGTACGGATTTAGATACACTTGAACATATATTGTGGACGGAGCTTGGAAGTAAAGCCGATTATGAAAATGAGTACGGAGATACACCGGTAGGCAAAATGGTAAGGCGTATCGTGGGTCTTGACCGTGAAGCCGTAAATAAGGCATTTAATGAGTTTTTAAACGAGGAAAGACTGAATGTAAATCAGTACCGTTTTGTAAGACTTATAATTGATTATATTGTGAAGAATGGAAATATTGAGGATAATAAGGTGCTTACGGAAGAACCTTTCAGAAGTGCAGGCAGTATAACTTCGCTGTTTAAAAATGATATGGCAACCGCAAAGCAGATAATGATGGTGATTAAACAGATACAGGACAACTCTGTTGAAGTTGCATAAAAAATTAATTATTATATAAATTTTGTATCAACCAAAGGTTGAATGATTTTCTATTTTTGCGTTATGGTATTTTGAACTATATAAATATATACTTTTAACATAAACTCTGCAGGGTTACATATACAATAGGTAATTGTGAAACTTACTATATGTGCAAAAGTTAATTGCAGTGATGGTTTCGCAATGGCACAGTTGCATTTATGATGAAAGGAAAGTATATATGACAGTTGTAAATATAGGAGAGAAAATAAGAAAACTTAGAAAAGAAAAGGGGATTTCACAGGACACCCTTGCACAGTATCTTGGAGTGTCATTTCAGGCGGTCAGTAAGTGGGAGAATGGACTTGCCATGCCTGATGTTACAATGTTTCCGGCAATCGCATTCTTTTTTGAAATTTCGATTGATGAATTGTTTGATTATGACAGAATGAAATTAGAAGAAAAGGTTATCACAGTCTGCCATAAGGCTTATGAAATCAGAGATGACAATCCCCAAAAGGCTGAAAAAATCCTTAGAGAGGGCTTGAAAAAGTTTCCGGGAAATGTGTTGATATTAAATAATTTGTTATATCCAATGATGATTCAGGAAGATAGAGAAGAAGAAATAATAGAGATTGCGGAAGTTTTAACGGAGACACCTAATGTTGAACTTGAAGTGAAGTTGGATTCATTTAGGATTATGGCAGAGACATATCATAAACTTGGTGATTTGAGTGCGTGCAGGAAGGTTATACAAAAAATACCGGAATTATATTTTTCGGCTACGGAATTAAAGGCAAGGCTGCTCGAAGGACAGGAAAGTCTTGAAAATGCGTCATTGCAACAGCAGGTATCAGGTTATACTCTTATAGAAATGCAGATGATAATGGCTAAGTTTTATGAAGATGCCGGAGATAAAGAGAAAGCAAAGAAAAAATATTCTACGGTTGCCAAAATAATAGATGCTTTTGAGGGAGACACTGAACCATTAGAGGGAATAAAATTAAGTGAGCAGGATGCCGTGAGACGATTTCGCAGAAAAGCTGAAGATATGATTTTAAAATGGACAAATGATGTAAATTAAGGCATTTGCCTCAATATCACAAAAGAATAATTAATAAAAAGCAGGACCATCTTAGAAAAGACAGTCCTGCTTTTTGTATGTAGTTACAGGGACTCCAAAACTGAATTGTTGCAATCGTGATAATACAAATTCAATAATTTAGTTGTTTTACTGTCCCATTTCATAAACTGCAATAGATGTAACAGTAGGAGCATTTCCAAATGTAAGATTAAGTACAGGGTTGCTTCCTTTCAATGATGTAATCATAGATTCAGGAAGGATAAAACCTTTTCCAGCCCATGAACTGTTTGGATAGTTCTGTCTGTCTGTTGAAGAACCGTCTGCCTTATCTGTTGTTGATAACATAAGCTCTCCAGTGGCATCTTCCGAACTGTCCTCAAAGGTGACTTTTATGCAAGGTTTTTTAAACTGATTCCAGTCAAGCTGTAAGAATGTCTGATAACCCCAGTTGTTAAACTGAATCTTAGAATCATCTGTACATGATTCTTTTTGGATGAATTTTGATTCATCGGTGCTTGTCACTTTGTTTCCGTCTAATCCGATATTGCTACCATCGTTCTTTTTCCATTTTCCTGTCCATGACCAAACTGGAGTTGCATCGGCAGGAACATCAACTGGTGTAATTTCTACAACAGGATCATCTGAACGTGCTGTTATGTCTTTTGTGTTTCCATTAGAGCCTGTAAGGTTATTGAAAAATTCTGCAATATCTTTATAAAGCATAATGCATTTTTCACGGTCAAAATAGCAGCCTGGTGTTTCCCAGAGTACCGGTAAAAGACCACGCTCTTTTGCAAGTGTTATAACATCGTTAAGGCAGGTTGTAACACCGACCTGCTTTGGATTACATACACCACATTCACCAATAATGACTCCATATCCTGCATCTGTAAATTTCTTTAATGAATCAAATTTTTCTTCTGTATGCTTCTTATCCTGTTCAGTGTAGGTGCCGTGTGCATCGTCACCACAGAAGTCCCATGGATCATAGTAGTGAACCGATACACTAAGTTTGCTTGTACCATTGGCATCAGTGTCTTTAGGCATCTTGTAGCTGTCGTCTAAAGTGTTTTTAATATCAGTATTGTAGCCGGCCAAAAGCAAATGTCTGTTTTCGTTGTTTCCGCCTGATTTGCGGACAATATCAACAAAATCCTGATTTAATTTATTAGTCAGAGTATAACATTCAGCGACAGTTAAGTTTCCGGTAACACCATTTACTGCTGTGTTGAAACCTAAGTTATAATCGTTGATATGGTTGCCGAATTCTTCGTTCGCAGATTCAAAAATAAGATGATCTGAATAGCCTTTGAAGCGTTCTGAAATCTGCTCCCAGTATCTTTCATATCTCTTCAAAGCTTCGGCACGGGTGGTCTCATCAGCAATTTTATTGCCGTTTGCATCTTCAGTGCAGGCACCGAATTTACCCCACCATCCATAATCAAAGTGGTCATTGATAATAACATACATACCATCGTTAAGTGCATAGTTTACAACTTCTTCTACACGACCAAGCATTTTTTCGTTAATTGTATAGGTTGTATCGTTTTCTTTAACCATGCTGGTCCATGCAACAGGGACACGAATGGTGTTAAAACCATACGAATGTATAGCATCAATATATTTCTGTGTGGTAACGGGTGCACCCCATGCTGTTTCATAATCAGTAGCATTACTGAAATTGTCTTTTTCGTTGGCAGCTTTTGTTGCTTCCATTGTATTTCCGAGATTTATACCGATACCCATCTCTTTTTTGATAAGCTCCTGAGATGAAAGATTTGTACGCATTTTGCCGTTATCTTTTACTGTCATTTTGTCGGAAATACCACCTGCAATTGAAACTTCTCTTGCTTCACCTATATTAGAAGTGTCGTCTCCTTTGTAATTGACAGGAGATGCTGTAGGTGTTGCAGCAGATTTTTTGATAACCTTAACCTTACAAGTTAATGTCTTTGTTATGTACTTCTTTGATGAAACAGGAAGATAGCTTATCTTACAGGTGACAGTTGTTGAACCTGCTTTTTTTCCGGTTACCACTCCCTTTTTAGTTACAGAAGCAATACTTTTTTTCTTGGAAGTCCAAGTAGTGGTTTTAACTTTTTTTACATTTTTTTTCACAACACTTAATTTTACATTTTTTCCGACTGTGACTGATACGGATGTTTTCTTTAAACTTACACTCGCTTTCTTTGCAGCTAAAGCCGGTATTGAGTTTGTGCCGGTTATAACCAGTGCTAATGCCATAGTTGAAGCCAGGCATTTTTTAAAAAATTTTTTTCTCATATAAGATCCTCACTCTCTTTTTTAAATTAGATATTCGTATTTTGTTGTACTATATAATGTAAAAATACATTGTGATTTACGGGTATATAGCATAAAATGCAATATTAACAAAGCCGGATATCCTTAAATAATAATAACTTTTATGAGAAAGTATTTCAATTATGTTTGATAATCATGTCTGATTTTTAATGCTAATTTTAGTGATTATATGCAATTTTTAATGTATTTTTTGCCTATATAAATAGATGATGTCATTTGGTGCCCCACCGTTTGAGCTGCCGCCTGAAATCTCACATACACAATCTGAACCATCACCATAATCCAATGCACCATTGCCACCGTTTGTAGAGATAATGTTTAATGTTCCTGTTCCGTTGATGGTTAATGTAACTTTTTTGCAAACAATACCCGCAGTGTAAGTAGTGGAAGGTGTCATAGACAGTACGGGTAGGAGTTGCATAATCTGACAATGAATCATTGCCGGTATAATGGCTGTTACCTGGTGTTGAAATCGGAACGGCTGTAGGTGAAGTAGTTGGTTTTATCGTTGCCGAAGGTGAAGTAGTCGGAGTTGGTGTTACAGGTGAAGAAGTTGAAACTTCATCCAAATTGCTGTCCGGAGTTTTCGTTGAAACTGCATCTGAGGTGCTGTCCGGTGATTTTGTCGAAAAGGTCTCTGAGGTGCTGCTTGGGGCTTGTGTTGAAGTTGTCCCAGTTGTGCCCGGAGAAGCTGTTGTATCGGCAGCAGGGGTTTGCGTAACCGCACTTTCAGGAGAAACAGTTGGAGTAGAAGTACTTGAGCTGTTTCTCTTTATAATAGTATATTTGTATTTTGCAACAGCTGAAGATTTGATTTTCTTTAATTTGGCAGCAGTCAGTTTTTTGGATTTTTTAACAGCATACACTTTTAAAGTTGTCGTCTTTTTGAAAGTAAATGTTTTTGATTTGCTGGAAGTAACCTTTTTAGATAAAGAAAGTTTTTTACCGGTTGAATAGTAAACAGTATATCCTTTCTTTGTCTTAAGTTTTAGTTTGACGGAATTGTTATATTTGCCTGCTTTTTTTGAAATCGTATAAGCTTTTTTTATTACAGTATTGCTTTTTGCTTCTGTATATGAAGGGGAAGAAGTATAAAACAACAGGCTGCACGATAAAATGCAGGCGATTATTTTTTTTGTAGTTCTCATAATCAAAACCTCCTTTTGTATTATAAGTGCATTTTAAAGCATGAACCTTAAATTAACTTAAAATTTGTGCTTACATCTTATGGAAAAATGTGTTAAACTATAACAGATAAAAAGTGAATATAAATATCAAAGGACACTAAATGTCGCTTGCCTAATGTCAGACGGGCAGGTATATTTGGTGTTCTTTTTTGTTTGTATGGAAAGGAAAATGAAATGCCAAAAACAATAGGACAATTAATATTTTTTACAGCAGTGACAGCGTGGCTCATAAAAGATGAAAAAAATAAAAATAATCCTTGACATAGATATGTCAGTGTGATAATATAGTCTTCGCTGTCGCACAGAGACGGCTGGAAAGTGAGAGCCTGTGCAGTGGCGGAGATTTATCTATTTTATAATAGGATAATACATATTTGGTTATATTGAGTTTAAAGAACATGGTTTGCATGAAGTGAAAAAGTTCTTGACATGATGCTGAATGTGTGATAAGATTTTATCTGTTGTCGCGATTGAGAGATTGCACAACGAAAAGTAATTTAGTTTCATTTGAAAATGATGAAATTAAATAAAAAAAGTTCTTGACAATGTCGAAAAGATGTTGTAAGATGTATATCGCTGTCGCGAAAAGCGATAAGAAACAAAGTGTGAAAGCATAAAGTTTCTTGTTGGTGCGAAAGCAGAAAATCAAAAAGATTTCCAAGATTTTATTTTTTAAAAGACTTCAAAAAATAAAATAAAAAAGTTCTTGACAAGCTAAAGCAAAAGTGATAAGATATATATCGCTGACGCAAACAGCAAGTCGGTAACACTGATAAAGAAATGTCAGTGTAAAAAAGGTCAGATAAAGACCTGGAACCTTGATAATTGAACAGTAAAACAACCCTGAAAATTCTAAAATAAATTTTCAAAGTTCTTATCTAACACATGCAGATAAGAACACGCGAGGTAAATCGGATTTCTTAATGAAATTCAGACGCGAAGTTGTAAAACAACTTCTAATGACAAAATTTATTAAAATTTTGTCTATGCCAAGTTTTACTTGGACAGGTCAAAACTTAAACATGAGAGTTTGATCCTGGCTCAGGATGAACGCTGGCGGCGTGCCTAACACATGCAA